>CEUZ01230649.1_pt1 | contig 32224 bp, 27 predicted proteins | sample 361511 | NCBI WGS metagenome assembly CEUZ01 (sample SAMEA2622822, study PRJEB7988) | marine metagenome | biome: marine biome (ENVO:00000447); feature: surface water layer (ENVO:00002042); material: "saline water (ENVO:00002010), including plankton (ENVO:xxxxxxxx)" | depth 5 m | reverse complement strand
TAACCTGTACTACCAGATGTATACATAATGCTGGCATCATCTTCAGGATCAACATCCACTTCAGGAAAGCTATCATTTGGTTTAACAATATCCTGAAAGTTCTTAGTATTAACATAGTTAGAAGCTTCACATCGAACTGCAATTCTTGGTATATTTTCAACAAACCCCTTTAATCGCTCAAGCCGCTCATCATCACCGATAAAAAGCTTAGATTCGCTATGAGTTATCCCGTAATCCAATTCTTCTCCTTGCCACCAAGAGTTTAAAGGTACTGCAATTGCTCCTATTGAAGTTACAGCCATATAGCTAAACATCCACTCAGGGTAATTTCTCATGGAAAAGGCAACAGAATCACCTTTCTTTACTCCATAATCATTAATTAGGGTATGGGCAAACCCAGCAGCCATCTTTAAGACCTCCTGATAGGAATATGACTCATCTTCGTAAGCTAAAAAATCCCATTCTCCATGGATAGTTGCAAACTGAAAATAGTCATGAAGATTCTTGGGAGCACTTACAAATACATTATATTTATTACCCCTAATAGTTTCTTCTGTTAACTCAAAAAGTCCTTCTTTCGTTAATTCTGAGGCTAAAGCCTCTCTGTTTTCTTGTTTTAAAAATTCATTTACATGCATGGATTACTTCCCTGTGAAATTTGCTTCTCTTTTCTCTATAAAGTGGGCTACGCCTTCTTTAAAATCTTCAGTATCAAAACTTTCAACCATTGCTTTCATTGAACTTTCAAGATTCTCTTCAATTGTTTCTCTTTGAGCATTATAAATTTGCTCTTTCATAATTCTTACTGATCTCGGAGAAACACTTTTAGCCAGTTCTTTGGCATATTCAAAAACTGAACTATCAAAATCTTCTTCAGAAAAAGTTTGATTTACTATTCCCATTTTCTCTGCTTCATCTGCAGTAAACTTTCTAGAGGAGAATAAAATATCATTAGCTCTGGCTATTCCTACAAGTCTTGGCAAAATCCAACCTACTCCCCATTCTGCGATTAAGCCTCTTTTAGAAAAAGCACTTGAAAATACAGCGCCTTCTTTTGCAAATCTAATGTCACAATATAAAGCCATTATGAAACCCACTCCTGCAGCTGGTCCGTTTATAGCTGCAATAACAGGTTTAGGTAAAGTGGGAAAATAGCTAAACCCTCCATCAAAACCTTTTACATTATTTGCTGCGTAATTTCTTTCTTCAGCTTCTCTTTGACCGCCTTGAGACTTTCCTTCACTAGTAGCGGCCAATCCATCCATATCTGCACCAGCACAAAAACCTCTTCCTGCGCCTGTAACTATAATTACTTTAATTTCATCATCCTTACATGCATCATCCAATTTTTCTCTTAGACCAGCACGAATCTCATCATTTACTGCATTAAGACGATCGGGTCTATTAAGTGTAACTGTAGCTACACCTTCTTTTTTTTCAAATAATACCGCTTCACTCATTTTTTCCTCCTAAGATGTAGACCCACCATCAATTACTAAAGTGTGTCCATTAACAAAGCTGCCTGCGCTAGAGCATAGAAATACAGCAGCACCTCCAATTTCTTCAGGCTCACCTATTCTCCTAAGAGGACAAGTAGCTGTAGATTGTTTTAATATCTCTGGATTTTCCCAAAGTGCTTTAGCAAAATCAGTCCTAAACAAACCAGGAGCTATTGCATTAGTTCTCACATTGTTAGGTCCATGCTCAATGGCAAGGTTCTTAACCAACATAATATCTGCTGCTTTAGAAATATCGTAGGCTCCTAAAACTGCACTTCCTTTTAATCCACCGATTGATGAAACAATTATGATACTTCCATCTTTTCTTTCGATCATTTCAGGTAATACCATATTACAAAGTAGATGGTTACTTTTTATATTGTTATTCATAACCTTATCAAAAGCCTCTTCAGGTATATCTAAAAGAGAACCGAAGAAAGGGTTAGTTGCAGCATTGCAAACTAGAATATCTACTTTTCCAAATTGATTTCTAGTTTCATCAACTAAGAGTTGCATAGCAGCTTTATCTGAAATGTTACAAGGAATTACAATTGCCTCTCCCTCTTGGCCTTCACAAGCGGTATTTATTTCTTCGGCGGTTTCTTGGCATACATCGGCCTTTCTACTTGAAATAACAACCTTTGCTCCATGAAGAGCCATTTGCATCGCAATTGATTTACCTATCCCTTTGGAAGAACCAGTGATAATTGCACTTTTACCAGTTAAATCGAACATTTCTTCTCCTTATTTTGAGAAATTAGTTTACATCAGATAAATATAGGAAAAAATCTCTTTTTAAGAGCTTTATGGAATTAAAACAGTTGATGTAGGCTCATCCACAACTTTATTCTCTATGTGTCCTAATTCAGATATAGAAATTTTTATCGAGTCTCCATTTTTTAGGAATTTACCTTCAACTACTCCTACTCCTCCTGGAGTTCCCGTTAAAACAAGATCACCAGGCTCAAGAGTAAAGGCAGTTGATAAGTGCTCCACTAAATCAAAGCAATTAAAAATAAGATGTTTGGTATTGGAAGATTGCCTTTCTTCACCATTAACTTCAGTGACAAGGTCTAGATTATGCGGGTCACTAATTTCATCAGGGGTAACAATGGCAGGACCAAACGGGCAGTGCGTATCAAATGATTTACCTATAGTAAAAGTTGGAACTCTGAGCTGCCAGTCTCTCACACTTAAATCATTTGCTATGGTGTATCCAGCTATGACCTCATGAGCCTTTTCTTTGGGTACATGTCTACATTTTTTACCTATAACAAAAGTAAGTTCGCCTTCGAAATCAAGCATCTCTGAAACTTTAGGGTCATGTATGTCTTCAAAAGGTCCTGTAGCTGATAAAGACTGTTTATTAAATATCATTGGTACTATGGGGGTATCCATTTCCCTTCCTGCAGATCTAACCTCTTCTAGATGGTCAGCATAATTCAAACCAATTGCAATTATCTTGGGTGGACGAGAAATGGGTGCTAATAACTGTACATTAGATAAAGAAATCTTATTTTTAGGAGCTTTACATAACTCTTTTGCCCTATTAATTGCTTCATCTCCAGATTGTAAAAATGAGAGCATGTCTTTAGGTATAGATGGATCGTCATTAAAAGGAATAACTTTTTCTTGCTTCAGCGATCCTATTCCTTCAGTGTTGTCGAACTTAAAAGTTACAAGCTTCATAGATAGCCTTATTATACTGGAGTATTAGTCCAAGTCAGATTAATATACTTTTAAACCTTTTATCATTCTCTATAGGAATTTTTATGAAACTTGAGTGGTCTCATACGGTACTAAACATTAAAGACTCTAAAAAAGTATTAGGGTTTTATACAGATACTCTTGGTTTTAAGGTAAGTGATAGAGGTCCTTTATCAGAAAACGGGCCAGAAATAATTTTTGTTAGTCAAAATGAAAATGAGCATCATCAACTAGCTTTTATTGTTGAAAGAGAGGAAATAAACCAACCGACATCCTTGAATCACCTTTCCTTTAGAGTTGATACTTTTAATGAAGTACAGGAAGTAAAAAGAAAATTAGATTCCATTGATACTAAGTATTTACCCTTGTGTCATGGTAATGCCCTCTCTCTCTATTTTAACGACCCTGAAGGAAATGGTCTTGAAGTTTTTTTTGATACGCCTTGGGATGTAAAACAACCCCAAGGGATTGTTTGGGACACAAGTCTTAATGAAAAAGAAGCTTTAAATTGGGTTGAAAAAACATTTAAAAATGAACCAGAGTTTGCGAACAGAAAAGAAAGTAATAGAGAGTTTGTGAATAGAAAATAATAAGGTATCAAAAACTTTAAGGAGAAAAGATGGCTAAATCAGATAAACCTGTAGCAATAATAACCGGTGGAAGCAGAGGAGTTGGAGCTGCAACAGGAAAGCTTCTAGCTTCAAAGGGGTGGAATGTGACCGTCACATGCACTTCAACAATTGATGATGCAAATAAAGTAGTAGAAGATTGTGAAAAATTTGGGACTGAAGCACTGGCAGTTAAAGCCGATGTTTCTGATGATCAGTCTTGCAGAAATACTATAAAAGAAACTATTTCGAAGTGGGGTCGTATAGACAGTTTGGTTAATAATGCTGGTACAACTAAATTTGTATTTGATCACTCTGATCTTGAAGGTCTAGATGCAGAAGACTTCCTTCATATATACAAAGTGAATGTGATAGGTCCTTTCCAAATGGTGCGTGCTTGCAAAGAATACCTTTTGCAAAGTGATAATCCCAGCATAATTAATATTTCTTCAATAGCAGGCATAAAAGGAATTGGAAGTTCATTGGCTTATGCCTCTTCGAAGGGAGCTCTTAATACCATGACAAAATCTATGGCCAGAAATTTAGGACCAATAAGAGTAAATGCTATTTGTCCTGGCTTTATTCAAGGCCAGTGGTTAAAGAAAGGTCTTGGAGATGAAATCTACAATTCCTCTATTGAAAGACTTGAATCTAGTACGCCTTTAGGTTTGGCAGTTACTCCTGAACAGGTAGCCGATACTATTTATAATTTTATAGAGATATCTAAAACGGTTACGGGAGAAACAATATTAGTTGATGGAGGATATCACCTAACAATGTAATGCATTGCTCTCTTCTTTTAAATGAAACCTGAATTTGATGTAACTGTTATTGGCCTTGGTCCCACAGGTACATTAACTTCGTTATTATTGGACGATTCTTCAATAAATGTTCTAGGCATAGATAAAGAAAAAGAACCCTATAATCTTCCTAGGGCAGTAACCATGGATGATGAAGGCCTTAGAATCATGCAGAGACTTAATCTTGAGTCTATTTACTTAGATAATGGAACTAGACTTGAGGGAGCCTATTTTTTAGATGATAAGTTAAATAAAATAAGTGGTATGGATTTGGAAAGAAATTTCCTTACTCAAAATGGCTGGATGCCAACCTTATTATTTCATCAGCCTTATACAGATGAGTTGTTAAGAAAGCAGCTTATGGATTCAAACTGTTTCATAAAATTACAAACTGAATTAATAGATATTATTCCTAAAGATAATTATTACGTTATCAAAACTCTAGATATTGCAAAAAATAAAGAGGAATCTTATACAACTCAGTATGTTTTAGGTTCGGATGGTGCTTCAAGCAAAGTAAGAAAAATAATGCAAATTGATCATGAGAATCTTGATTATGATAAAAATTGGCTTGTAGTAGATGTCGAATTAAAAAATGAAAATACTTTACCTAAGTATGCAGCTCAAATATGTGATCCAAAAAGAATCTGCACTTACATACCCGCTCATTTACCCTTTAGAAGATGGGAGTTTGTCTTGTTAGATCATGAAACCAAAGAAGATGTTCTTGAGCAAAAAAAAATACAAGAACTTATATCTCCATGGCTTAAAGCTGAAGATTATAAAATTATAAGAAGTACGGTTTATAGATTTCATTCATTACTAGCTAAAAGTTTTAAAAAAGATAACTGTTTTATTATGGGAGATGCAGCTCACCAAAACCCACCTTTTATGGGCCAAGGCATGATGTCTGGCTACAGGGACGCTTTAAATCTGAGTTGGAAACTTAATGGTATTTTTAAAAAATATTTTTCTGAATCTGTATTAAGATCTTATGAAACCGAAAGAAAACCTCATTCTAGATTTGTAGTAGAAGGATCTGCTGCAATAGGTAAACTCATGTCTGCTTACGCCGAAGGTGTTGAGAAAGGCGATATCTCAAGCACTCCTAAAGAGTTGGTTAAAAAAGGTTATGGCTCTTTCTCTATTCCACCGTTAAAAGAAGGCATCTTGTATAACGGTTCTTCTAGCAAGAATACAATGGCTGGATACATATTCCCTCAACCGCTCTTAATGGAAGGCTTAGAATGCAAAGAGAGATTAGATGACCTGTTAGGTAATAACTTTTGTGTGGTGTCTAAAAAGAAAATTAAATTAACCAAGAGTGAAGAAAAATTTTATAGAAAAATTAATGCTAGATTTTGTCTAATGGAAAAAGATTTACTTGAATCAAATTCAGCAATCAATTCGTTAATGAATGAAAGTGATACCTATATTTTAAGACCAGATCGTCACATATTTGGTTCTACTTCAGATAATATAACTTTTAGTGAATTAACTAATGATCTAGAAAAAAGATTGGGTAATTAATATGGATCTGGAAATTAAAGGAAAAAAAGCTCTGGTTTGCGCTTCTTCAAAGGGTCTTGGTAAAGCTTGTGCCTACGCACTTGTTGAAGAAGGAGTTAATGTAATAATTAATTCTAGAGATGAAAAAGAATTAAGAAAGGTTCAAAAAGAACTATCTTTGCTGGGTCAAGGAAATATTGAATATGTGGTTGCTGATTTAAATAGTGAAGAGGAAAGAGATAATTTAATTAGTAAATGCTCTGATATAGATATCTTGATAAATAATAATGGTGGTCCTCCGCCAGGAAACTTTTTAGAAATGGATAGAGAGCATTGGATGGAAGCACTTGAATCTAACCTTCTCGTAGCAATTATGTTAATAAAGGCTTTCTTACCTGATATGCAAAAAAGAAATTTTGGCAGAATTATAAATATTACCTCTGCAATGGTTAAATCACCTCACCCCATGATGGGTTTATCTACATCAGCCAGAGCAGGTTTAACTGCTTTTTCAAAAGGTATTTCAAAACAAGTAGCTAAAGATAATGTAACTATTAACAACTTACTACCAGAAAGGTTTGATACAGAAAGACAGGCGCAAATGGCTAATATCTTGATGGAAACAAAAGGAATAAGTTTAGAAAAGGCCAGAGAAGAAATTTCTTCTACCATAGCTGCTAAAAGATTTGGAGACCCAAAGGAGTTTGGAGCTACTTGTGCTTTTTTATGCAGCAAACATGCTGGTTTTATTTCAGGACAAAATATTCAATTAGACGGTGGCTCTTACCAAGGTCTAATCTGAATAAATGGGCTGACAGTTATAAACGAGCAAGTAACACTCCTCTTCAGTTGTGCTAACCTGGCCCCATAGTCTGCAATAATCTAATCCATCAGCCCTTGTATCAAAATCTATTTGTGTCACCTCAAGCCTATCTATTACTACATTAGTTTTACTCTTTAAAACTTCATATAAACCACCTAAGAATGCAGATTTACTAGAAGTTTCAACTCCGTAATACATCTTCATTTCATTTTCTTGTACGTACATAAAATCAGAGTCTCCAGTCCACTGAGCTCCTACAATTACTTTTTGATCAGAACAGGAGATCAGCAGCAGAAGACAGAAAAGTAAAAGAAGCTTATTTCTTCTTTTTTGAAGTTCTGTAATCACCAAATCTTTTATCTCTTTTATTTAGAGCTTTAGTTAATCCTTCAGAAATTTCTTTTAAATGGTCTCTAGTGGCTTTTGAATGCATAGCTAGAGCCTGTATTTCAGTTCCAGATCTAATGCCTGCCCGCATACCCATAATTTCCATCTGCCTATGAACAGCTCTTTTATTCATTGCTTGTAGTTCTGGTGGAACTTGAGCAACTTTCTTTGCTATAGAGAGGACTTCATCTCCAAGTTTTGAAGCTTTAAAACATCTATTAGCAAAGCCTTTTTTGACAGCTTCTTTACCATTAATTGATTCACCGGTAAGCATCATTTCCATCGCATTTCGCATACCTAGTAGCCAAGGAAAAAACTGATTATCTGGTGGACTCATAGACCTAACTACCGGATAACCTATTTCAGCATCTTCTGCCACATATACTAAATCACAAGCTGTTGCTAATTCTGTACCCCCAGCAAGACAATAACCATGTATCTGAGCAATTACCGGTGTTGATAAATCCCATATCCTAAAAGCTCCCTCCACTACGTGCCTGGGCCAAAAACCATCAGTCTTAGAAGAGTGATACGGTAATTCTGCGGAAACATCTGAAGTAAGATCATAGCCTGAACTAAAACAGGTTCCTGCTCCACTGATTATAATTACATGAATTGAAGGATCCTTATCGGCTTCCTCTAAAGACAAAAATAATTCTTTTCTTAAAACATTTGATAAAGCATTTCTCTTGTCAGGCCTATTGAGGATAACTCGTCTAACCCCCTCACTTTCATCATCAATTTGAATGTACGAAACTTTCTTATTCATAAAAATTAATCATACACAGCTTTCATTAAAATAAAAATTAACAGTCAAATTTTTGGATTTAGAACACTAATGGTCGTTCCATTTATCTTTAACTTAAAAGTTTTTAAATCTTCGAATGCTGGGGGGGACATCACCTCTCCTGTTTTTAAATCAAAGACAGCTCCGTGCAGAGGACAGCTAATTAAGGTACCCTGTATCAAGCCCCCGCAAAGGGGTATCAAAGCATGAGTGCACATATCTTCTACAGCAAAAAAACCTTCATCTGTATGAGATATTAAAATACTATTTCCTTCAATATTTACTGAAATTGAATGATTTAATTCAATATCTGATGTATCAGCTACTTCAAAATATTTCTCAGACATTTTATCTTTACACTTTAGTTGATTTTGCAGCCTTGTAACCAACTATAGAAAGAAGAACTGCTATAGGTAAAGCTGCATAAGCAATAGAGCTAATCGCTAATCCAAATACTGTTAATAAAGTTACAGATTGTCCACCTAAATAATCTCCCGTTCTAGCTATAAAGGTATCCATCATTACAGTTGATTTATAACGATCCTGCTTATTTAGGGCCGTAAAAACTGTTTCTCTAGTTGGTTTATTAAAACCATACTCAAAGACTCTTATTAAAACAGTCAAAACAAGAACTGCAGTTATAGTTGGATAAGTTGCATAAGTTCCAAAAGCTATCAATAAGAAAAAACCATAAAGGGTTAATATAGGAATTATTCCAATTGTCCTTAACAAATATGAGGTAAAAAAGACCTGCATAATTAAGGTTAACGGTGTAACTATCTGTTCTATCTGTGCAAAAAAAGCTGTTCTTTCACAAGGATCACTGGACCAATCTTGAATAATTGTTAAAGAGATCATCCAAGCAGCAGTAGACAGCCCTGTCCAAAGTAAAATATAAAAAGCCATAAACCTAACTGAATTATTCTTAAAGATATTCTTGAAAGCCTCTAGACTAGAGCCACCTAATGATTCTTCCTGATTAGATTCCTTAGGATTAAGTGAAGTAAGGCCTCTAGAAAGAACAATTGCTATTAATAAACAAGCAATTGAAAAAAATATAAGTGAGATTGGACCTAAATCAGATATAGAGCTTTTTCCACAAATTTCACTGGAGAAGTATTTAGCAGTTGTAGATCCAAAAAATGCACCTAAAGAACCACCAGCGCTAATGACACCAAAAACTCTTTTAGCATCTGTAGTATTGAAGTAATTTATTATGGTTACCCAAAAGATAGAGACCACGAAAAAAGAATATACGTTACACCAGATGTAGAAGGCTCTGCCAGTCCATTGTCTACCCTCTTCGCCAAAGTAGGTCCAACATAATAAGAAAATAATTAAATTGGAAATAAAGAATGAATAACAGTAGATAACTATTCGACTTGTCTTTATTTTAGATATCACCCAAGAATAAATAGGATTAACTAGCCCCATAACAACCACAATAGCTAACAAAATATAAGGAAGATTAAAAATACCTCCTTCTATAGCCATTTCATTTCTTACTGGTCTAAGTGCGTACCAAGAAGCTAAGACAAAGAAGAAAAAAGAAAAGGCTCTAGCTAAAGGAAAGTATTCCTCTTTTTTTATATTAGGAAAAAAGCTTTCACTTAATTGACTCATAAGACTGTTTATAAAGTTAACAAAATATTAGAGAATACTGACATCTTAAAAAACTACTCATACTAATGGAAGCTAAACCATTTATTCTTTTTGGAACTGATCACCTAGTAGCTATTTCTATTGTTATATTAACAGCAGTAGTTCTTCCTATTTTTTTAAAAAAAACTTCATTAAATACTAAAAATATATTTGGTTACTCTCTTGCGACTATCTTGATATTAAACGAGTTAGCTAAACCTTATTATTGGAGTCAATTCTTTGATTATGATCTTCTTAGAGTTCTTCCCTTTCATATGTGCGCATTATCTGCTTTATCAATATCTTTATTTCTTATTATTAAAAAAAGAATACTTTATGAAGTAGCTTTTTTTTGGGGAATTGGTGGCGGATTAATGGCACTCCTCCAACCCGATACCCCTTTAGATTTTCCAGACCTTGTATTTATTATTTTTTACCTAAGTCATGGTGGTATGTTATTAGCTATAGGACATGCAACAATTGCATTAGAAAATAGGCCTTATCTTGATTCAGTTAAGAGAGCAATATTAGTTTCTTTAGTAGTTTTAGCGGTTATATATGCGATAAATTTAATTCTTGGTCCTCCTGCAAATTATTGGTATTTGGGGGCTAGACCTGAGGGAGTTTCTGTTATGGATTTAATGCCAAATCCTCCTAAACATATCCCCATAGTGGTTCTTCTGGGACTAGTAATGTTTAGTGTTATTTACTTACCTTATTGGATATATGACCGTATTAAGTCTAAAGATGCTGTATAAGAAGCGTTGGAATATTGACAGTATGCGATTTAACTGTAGCGACTAAAGTATTAGGTTTTCTTCCATCCTTTACATCAGTTACCTCTAACCCTTCTGAAAGTAAGCGACTATGGGTTGCATATAAATCCTCCACAACCCAGGCTAACCCCCAAAAGGAATCTTCTGGGTCTTCATTATTTTCTTTAGCTATAACCTCTAGGGTAGTCATATTTAATCTAAAAAATAACATTCTTCCTCCCCACTTTTCTACCGTTTGGTCTAAGGCAAGACGAATGCCATATGTATCTCTATATAGAGAGATTATCCCTTCGGGGTCATTCGTATTTATAACTACATGGTCTAGCTTGCTTACTTGGGAATTTAATTTTTCTTTCCTTACTGGTAACACCCCTGTTTCATGTTGAATAAAAAAAGTAAACAATCCGCGAGTTAAAGAAAAAGGTAAAAAAAGGTTTTTCCAGGTTCTAGTTTCATTTGAGTCAGCATCCTTTCCCTCACCTTCAACAATATTCTCTATTTCAATTCCTTTTGAATGTAATTGATTTTTAGCTCCTTCTATATCAGTAGTTCCAAAGACTAAGCCAAAGAGTCCTTCGCCTTCATTATCTAAAAATTTTTTAAGCGTTTCTGAACTTGCTCCATCTCCTCTAGGAGAAAGAAGTTCAACATATATATTTTCTAAAGGGAACAATACATTTTTTGTTCCCTGACCAGGATGAACCCCCTTCCAAGTTGGTGGAAAACCGAAAAGTTTAGTGTAATGCTCAGTGGACACTTCTATATTGTCCACTGCAATAATTATATGATCTACAGAATCAAGCAATTTATAACTATGAATTAAGAAGCAAGCTTATGAAAGCCTTCTATTAACTTTTCAGAATTGTCTAGATTCTTTAGGGTATCTTGAACGATTTCTATTCTTTGATCTTTAAGTTCATGATGGATTTCTTCTCCATGCCACTTAACCATTGTATTCCAGTGGGGATCAATAAACTCAGAGCCCAAGATTTCTCCTTGATCGGTTTTAAAATTAAAAGATCTTAGTTCTGAGACAATTAAATTTAAATATGCCACGTGCACAGCTTCATCTTGGCGTATTCTTCTAATCATTTCAGCTGCTAAAAGAGCATCTTCCCTTCTGTCTTTAAATAAATCATCGCACGCCGCAATGTTCATTGAAAACTGAAAAAAACATTCAGCCCTAACCTCAATCATCAAAACATTCATAAGAAGATCCACTAAGCCAGCATATTCAATTGGTATAGGCCATTTATCATCTTCCTCTACTGGTCTTCCTATATTTTCTGGTACTTCTGGTATTGGGTAAGCATCCTTTCCAAATAACAAATCTCTGGCAGCAAACCACATCTGATCATGAGCACCTCTCTCACTATTTGGATCTCCTCCTTCATCATATCCATGAGAAACGAATAGACCTTTATTCATATGACCTGTTGCCGTCTTGGATATATCCTCTTTAATTATTTCTTGGAAATCAGGAGCAACAATTTCAGCTAAGGCTTGTCCTCTGGCTTCGATAACACCCGTTATTGTGAGGCTGTTCCAAAGAAAGGCACCTTCACCCAAACTTAAGAGGTATTTGGCTTGATTAAAATTAGGGTAATTTCCATATTTCAAAATCTCAACAGAACAATCAAGAAGTGGGTGACCTTTACTAATTAAATGATTAGACCATTCATTAATTGCATCCCATCTATTCCTTGTCCTTGGAGAAATATAATTGCCTTCGCCATCTAGACCTCCATGAAGAGTATAACCAGCCATTTCATTAGGTGAAGCATAATTATGTTCACTCATTATTTCTTCAAAGGTATAGATCATTGTTTTCTCCAAATCTTTCTTTTAATAACATTATATATCTCTTTTGTCTTCGCGATAATTTCAGGTCCTAATAAAGATAGACCTAAATACCAGGGAGGTATGCTTGCTGCATAAAGGCCTCCTGCTACAGCAACACTACGTGTAATACCAAATTTATCTCCGATAGCAGGTATTAGAATTAAAAAACCTACTGCCATCAGTAAAGTTGATATGAGAATTAAAAACCAACCTGTAGCTTTCCTTATTTTTAAGAAAAATGCTTTCATGTTAAAAGGTACTTGTAGACTTATTAATAAAATCTAAATACAGTATTTATAGTATATGAAAAAATTAAACACATTTATTTTACTCACCTTTTTTAGTTTTGGCTGCTCAAATTCATCGGAGAACTCAATGAACCCATTTTTTACAGATTATAAAACTCCTTATCAAATACCTCCCTTTGAAAAAATTAAAGAGAATCATTACATGCCTGCATTCATGAAAGGCATGCAAGAACAATTAGATGAAATAGATAAGATTGCTAACAACCCTGAGACTCCAACTTTTGAAAACACTATAGTGGAACTAGAACGCACAGGTAAGTTATTGGATAAAGTTTCAGATGTTTTTTTTAACGTACTAAGTTCGAATACAAATGATCAAATGGATAAAATCTCTGCTGAAGTCTCTCCTTTATTATCTGCACATAGTGATTCCATAAGACTTAATAAAAAACTATTTGGAAGAATCGACTCTGTATTTAATCAAGTAGATGAATTGGAATTGAATTCTGAACAAGAGAGGCTTGTAAAGGAGACTCATAAATATTTTATTAGGGCTGGTGTTAAGTTAGATGGGTCTTCAATGGAGAAATTAACTGAAATTAATCAAGAGCTTTCTTCTCTATCAGTGCAATTTGATCAAAACCTTTTAAAAGAAACCAATGAAGGTTTTAGTTTAATAATAGAAGATGAGAAACAGCTAGATGGTCTCCCTCAAGATTTTATAGATCAAGCAGCTAATTTAGCAAAAGAAAATGGTCATCAAGATAAATGGATGTTTAAACCCACTCGAGTAAGCATGTATCCATTCTTAACTTATTCTACTCAAAGAGATCTTAGAGAAAAGCTTTATAAGTCTTATCTCAAAAGAGGCGATAATGATAATGAAAGAGATAACAAACATCTTGCTATCAAGATGGCTGACTTGCGTGTTAAAAGAGCAAATCTTTTAGGTTATGAAACCCATGCTGACTTTGTACTTGAAAACACAATGGCTAAAAGTACCGGAAGAGTTAAAAACCTTTTAGATAGGGTTTGGGAACCTGGTATTGCTAGAGCTAAAAAAGAAGCAGAAGAAATGCAAGAGCTAATACAAAAAGAAGGAGGTAATTTTACTTTAGCTGCTTGGGATTGGTGGCATTATTCAGAAAAAATAAGACAACTTAAATATGATTTCTCTGAAGAAGAGATAAAGCCTTATTTTAGTGAAGACAAAGTTCTACAAGGGGCTTTTGACGTAGCAACTAAATTATTTGATATAACTTTCCATGAAAGGTTTGATTTACCAAAATACCACGAAGTGGTTAGAACCTTTGAAGTAAAAGACTTAAAGGGCGATGTTATAGGTATCTTTTATACTGATTACACCATCAGGTCTAACAAGGGTGGTGGCGCATGGATGAATACCTTTGGTACACAAAGTAAATTCGATGGTATCAAGATACCTCTTGTTATGAATACTTGTAATTTCCCTCCGCCTAATGATGAAGGAATCTCTCTTTTAACTTTTGAACAAGTGACTACACTCTTTCATGAATTCGGACATGCTCTTCACGGATTACTATCAGACGCTACTTATCCAAGTCTTTCTGGAACGAATGTAACAAGAGACTATGTTGAGTTTCCTTCCCAAATGATGGAAAACTGGGCAAGAGAAAGGGAAGTTATAGCTGAATATGCTAAACATTATAAAACTGATAAGCCCATTCCCTCGGAACTATTAGATAAAATCTCTAAAGCTTCTAAGTTCAACCAAGGATTTGCTACTACTGAATATGTAGCTGCATCATATTTAGACATGGCTTGGCATACCCTTAAAGGTGGAATAGAAGATGCTAATACCTTTGAAAAAAATACCTTAGATAATATTGGTTTAATTCCAGAAATAGCCAGTAGATATAGGAGCACCTACTTTGCCCATATCTTTGCTGGAGGTTATTCCATGGGGTATTACAGCTATTTATGGACAGAAGTTCTAGAAGCTGATGCTTTTACACCCTTCAAAGAAAAGGGAATATTTCATAAAGAAACGGCTAATAAATTAAAAAAATATGTTTACTCTGCTGGTAACACAGATGATCTTATGACTCAGTATGTAAGATACAGAGGGTCTGAACCAGAAATTGAACCTCTTCTTGAAAAAAGAGGTCTAAACGAATTTTGAGATTACCAACCCACACTCCCTTCAAAAACGGTGAAGGAGGTGTAAAAGTTGGCCTAGAGCCTATAGAGGTATCAGAATGGCTTGAGATAGACGATTTATTTACCTCCGAAATAGAACAAAAAAAAGAGCTCTACAAAAATAACTTTGAAAATATTTATCAAGCCAATGTTGATTCCAAGGAACCGCAACTTGAATTATTTAATACATTATCTAGTCACATAGACACCTATCATGCTGGTCATACCTTTTCTAAAGAGGGCTTTTCATTTCTTCATAAAGCTTCGTTAATGGTTCAAGAGGACCTTGTTCTTATGATCCCTAATAACAAACAGTATTTCTTAGGAGCAGCTTCTCTTTGCTCTCCTTCAAACTGGTCTTTAATGGAAAAATTTAATAAATCTTTACTTAATTTGCATGAATATGTCCCTTCTTATAAAAAAAAGATAGGATCTAGGGTAGACAACTTTTTTACTAAATTACCTCCAGATAGAATCTTTCAGAGATTTAATTGGTCAATTTACGAAGACCCTTCTCTCTATCAACCAGCAAGAAGTAAGGCAGCTATAGAAAGAAGTAAGAATATTGATTCTTCTAACGCGGGAGAAAGCCTTTTTTTAAGAGTAGAAAGGCAGACAGTTAGAAAGCTACCAGAAACTCTATCAGTGGTTTTTACAATCAGAGTTCATGTCGACCCTCTTTGTTCAATTGAGAGTGACCTTTCCTTAATAAGAGATTTGAAACTTGCTTTAGATAACTTAAGTAACAATATGAAAATCTATAAATCTATAGACCAAATTGAAGGCCCCTTAAAGAAATGGTTGAACAAAAAAATTAAAAATCTTTCCTAATTATTTAAATAAATACTCAAAAACCTTTCAGTTTCTTTAAAGAATTGAAGTCTATTAACTTTTAAAGTTAAAAAATGGTCGCTATTAACTTGCTGTATATATTTATGAGGCACTCCTGCTTCCTGTAAAGCATCTCTCATTTTAGTACCATGCTTAAGAAGGACCCTAGAGTCATCTTCACCTTGAACTAACAAAACAGGTACTTGTATTTGACTTGCTAGATTTACTGGTGAGACTTCCCTTAATTTGGACCTGTCATCTCCTAACATTTTCTCCAGCACTTCAGAACCGCCATACCTCCTGCTAGAATCAAATAAATCTAAAACATCTGTAACTCCTGCAAAACTAACAGCACATTGATATAAATCTGATGTTGCCACCCCCATTAAAGCAGCATATCCTCCATAACTTCCTCCAACTATGCATATCCTGTTTGGGTCGGCAATGCCTTCACTTATAGCCCATCTGGTTGCATCTTCAACATCAAACTGCATTTGCTTACCCCATTGACCTAAACCAGCTTTCATGAAATCAAAGCCATAACCAGTAGATCCTCTAAAATTCATCTGGAGAACTGCGTAACCTCGATTCGCAAAGAAGGAAGTCCAATAATCAAATCCTTGAGCTGCATCTGCAGCAATTGGTCCTCCATGAGGAAAGATAATTGTAGGTAAATTATTAGCTTTTCTATCTGGTAAAGTTAAGAAAGCCTCTATGTTTAACCCATCTCTTGCTTGGTAAACGATAGTTTTCTTAGGGGGGAGTTTAATATTAACTAATTTTGGATAAGAGTCAGCAATACGCTCTAATGTTCCTTTATTTCTATCACCTAAATAATAAGATCCGGGAGTGCTACTGTTTTCAACAAATAAAATATAGCGACTTCCATCTTCACTCCGGGTACCAAAGTAAACCTCTTTATCTGGGAAAAGTTTATAAATACTTTCTTCAAACTTAGCCTCTTCTTCATCCCAAGTAACTAAATGGTAATCATCATCTCTAAAATTTATCCCTATAGGGTCCTTTAACCCCTTTTTATATCTTAGACCACCTTCGACATCTCGAGTTGGGTGTGAATAAACTAACTCAGGTTCTGAATTAGGTCTGTTTAGAAATGCGGAGAAAACAGCTAACCTTCCTTCGTGATAAGCCGTAAACCAAACTTTATTTGGATCTTTTCCAAATCCTAGAACTGAAACTTCGTCCTCACTAAAATTTGCGTACTTCCAAATAGTTCTCCATTTTCCTGTATTAATATCTTTGAAGATAACTGAGCAACATATGTCAGCCCTTCTATCATATTTAAACCCAGCCCTTATATTGCCATCTTCATCAGTAATCCAATTTTGTACGTGTGTTTTCGATTTTTGAATAACGTCGATTGTATTTTTCTTTACATTTAATTTAACAACATCAGGAGATCTGTAATTAGTTGTTCTGAGTTGTACCAAAATATGATCTTCATCTTCAGATAAAAAATCAGTTATTCGAGTTTGATTGGGCTCTTTAAAAGGCAAGTCTTTAAAATGTCTATTTTTAAACAGGGGCTTAAAACCACTGCCATCAACATTAACTCTTAAGAGTTTTGTATAATCTATTTTTGTATTGAAGTAGTCAGCACTTAACCAGGCTCTAGCTAAAATTATATCCTCACTAAACCAATAATAACCTAAAAGTTTAAGCGACTTGTTGTCAGAAGAGACAATAGGCCTTAAAGGCTCGTTTTTAGTCAAATCTCTTACAAGGATTGCAGAATCTCCATTATCCAAAGTTGCAAAAATTGCAATTTTGTTTCCATTAGGAGAAATTTTGACAGTTCCTACTAAAGGTGGACTCCCAAAAATTTCCGTAGGAATTTTGTTTTGTTCAGAAGAAACTTCGGTTAAGAAAAAGATTAAGCAGAATAAAATCAGTGTTTTCATAAAAGTCCTTAAAGGTTTTCAGGTAATACATAGCTACTATGGAATCCTTGCGGTATCTGTTGAGGGACAATCAATCTAGATAAAGGCCCCTTAGAAGGGTTTTCTGCAGAAAAGACCTGAATCTCTCCCTTTTTACTTTCAAGATTAGTGACAAAAGATATCAGGTAACCATCATCTTCGTCTTTTGAATTATCTCTAGGAGCAAATTGAAGCTCGCTACCGAAAGAACCTTGGGGGAATTTATAGTGATGACTTGTCCCTGTCATGCTATCCATTTTAACAATTCCATCAAAGAGAATCACGTCTGAATTAGATAAGGTAACATGATAACTATACCTAGAACTTCTGCCTGTATATCTATTGTTTATAACTGGAAACTCACTTAAGAGATCACTCATTCTCTCTTCTTTAGTCTCACCTGAGTTTAAATTAAATCTATATCTGTGGTATGAAGCATCCAGTTTTAACCATGCCAACATAGCACCATAAGGCCCAGAAATTTTTTGCCTTATCTCCTTAGAAGGTACAGGCGTTGCCATTCTACACACATCTAAAATGACTTCAGCCCCTTCTTCCCATGAATTTATTACGTGATAAATATAACAGGGATCAGCTTCGAACCACCTTATAGAATCTCCAGAATCCATTCTTTTAAGAATTCCAAATTTACTTTGTATTTCAGGATAAAAAGTAACTTTATGAATATCTTTATCTAAAAGATCTTGGTCCCAAAACATAGGTAAATCCATCAAAATAGAATAATTTTTAGTGAAAGCCATTGAATGAGGTAACCTAGGTCCTGGTAACTCTATAGGAGTAAAATTAACTAACTGAGAGTCTTTATTAAAAACTCCATAAGTCATGTGTGGTGGATTCACTGCATAATCAAAAAAGAGTAGATCTCCATTTTCTTCATCTGTTAAACAATGCGCAGACATTTGCCTAGCTCCATTAGAGCTTAATTTAATAGTTCCTAATGTATCCAGTGTCAAAGGATCAAGAGTGTAAGCTTCTCCGCATTGATAAAAAGTAGAAACAACCTTTCCTGCATGAATGGTAATATCAGTATTCGAGTTATCTTTAAGCCAACGATCCGAACCCCAAGAACTCTCTATCTTTCTGTCAGGTTGATCCATTAGACCTGGCCATATAGATTTTTTATCATTCATTTCAACCTCAAGGCCTTTTGTTCTGATCCATTTATTCTTATAAGTAACCTCACCGTTTCTAAATTCAGCAGAATGAATCATGCCATCTCCATCAAACCAATGATGTAAGCCATAAGGTTTAAATCTTTGATTTGGTCCGTTTCTAACATAAATACCAGAAAAATCTTTGGGGACCTCTCCTATTACTTCTAGGTTAGGATTAATTAATTCCTTCCTAACAGGTTCGTGCGCTCCATTTAAATAAGGATTGTCTCCAAAATCTACAGGTTCTGTTAAATGTTCAGCTTTAGGCACTATTTTCTCCTACCTAGAATTATGTCCTATTTGTTTAATGAATCAAACTAGTTATTATGTTCTATTAATTTATTATGTCGATTATCACTAGTATTAGAAATATGATCTCAAGGTATCTTATGCCGAGAGTTTTCTTAAACTGGTCTGATCAAGATATAGTTTTACAAAAAAGAAAAGAAAGGGAAGCGATAAGAAAAAAAGAGAATAGACCCCATCAGATATTCTACTTTCATGAATTACAAGACCCCTATTCATACATAACTTCTCAACTTTTAAATAAGTTTCAAAACGAGTATTCAGTGGAGGTAATCCCTCTAGTTGTTAATCAACCTCCTAGTGAAACTGTTCATGAACCAAGTATGTACAGGAAATATTGTCTAAAAGATGCAATAAGAATAGCTCCTTATTATGGAATAGAATTTCCTAGTGAGGAATTACCAAACGAAAGAATTGTTACTCTAGCTCAGAGGATACTATGTAGTCTCGAAGACCAAGAATTTACAACTCAAATTGCTGAAATAAACTCTTTTGTCTGGTCTGGAAATGAAAAGGCTTTAGAAAGCCTTGTTAATGAAGAAACCCCATCAGAAGAAGATATTTTGATTAAGATTGCTAATAATGAGATGAGAAGAGACGAAATAGAAGCTTATATGGGGTCAACTTTTAGTTACGAGGGAGAGCTTTATTGGGGAGTTGATCGTCTTGATCATCTCGAAAGAAGGCTAAAAGATATGGGTTTAAAGAAAGACATGGATACTAAGTTCATTGCTACAAGAAAAAAAACAACTGGAAGTAACGCTACTAAGAATTCTAATATAAGGCTAGAGTTTTACCCTTCTTTAAACAGTCCCTACACTTCAATATCTTTAGAAAGAATAAAGCAATTACAATCAGAGTACCCAATAGAAATTATTACGAAACCAGTTCTGCCAATGCTTATGAGAAATATGAGTATTCCTAGATACAAAGCGAGATATATATTTAAAGATACTGCTAGGGAAGCAAAAAAATACAATGTTCCGTTTGGAAAGGTAATAAGCCCTTTAGGTAAGCCAGCAGAAAGAGCTTACTCACTCTTTCCTTGGATAGATGAAAAAGGTCTAGGATTTGAATATATCTGTAGATTAATGATTTCTTCTTTTCGAAAAGCCGAGGACATAGGGAGCAACTCTTACTTAAAAGCGCTGATTGAAGATCTAGGATTAGATTGGATAGAAGCTAAAGGCCATCTTGACACTGATAACTGGAAAAGTGTTCTAGAAAAAAATAGGCTAACAATGTATGAAGGCAATTCCTGGGGCGTGCCTTCCTTTAGAGTGATAGATAAAGACAAAACTTTTACTACTTGGGGTCAAGATAGAATTTGGTTAGTTGAAGAAGAAATTATTAAATGTCTAAACAAATAGGAGTATGAAATGGAAGTTCATGGGCAATGCGATCCTCAATTTAATAAAGTAAGAGAAACATTTAAGAAATTGTACAGAGAAGATAGGGAGATTGGTTCTTGCTTCGCTGTGTATAAAGATGGCAAACCTTTAGTAGATCTATGGGGAGGATACCAAGACAAAGAAAAAACTAAGTCTTGGCAAAAAGATAATTTAATTACGGTTTACTCAACAACCAAAGGAGTGGCAGCTTTCTGTATTGCCTTAGCGATGGAAAAGGGTCTCCTTAAATATAATGAAAAAGTGAGTACTTATTGGCCTGAATTTTCAGCCAATGGAAAAGAAGATATTACAGTAGGGATGTTGATGTCTCACCAAGCTGGTATCTGTTCTCCAGAAACAAAAAATGTAAAAGATTATTATAACCAAGAGCTTATGGCTAAAAAATTAGCTGATATGACTCCAATTTGGGAGCCAGGGACAGCATCTGGTTACCATTCTATGACTTACGGTTGGTTAACTTCCGAGTTAATATTAAGAGTTACAGGTAAATCTTTAGGTAACTTTTTTAGAGAAGAAGTGGGAGATGAACATGAAATAGATTTCTTTATTGGTTTACCTGAATCTGAGGACCATAGAGTTGCAGAGTTAATTCCTTTTGAAATAACTAAAAATGAAAATTTAGAACAACAGAGCATAGAACTTACAGAAGCTCAAAAATCTCAACGTAACTCTGTTGGGACTCTCAACATTCATAATACAAAAACCTGGAGACAGTCGGAAATACCTTCTGCTAATGGACAGGGTAATGCTTCGGGTCTAGCTAAACTCTATAGCCTTATAGTTCCAGAAGACAATAACTTAAAGTTACTTAATGACAATACTGTCAACAAGATGACTACGATGCAGATAGAAGGCAAAGACTTAGTGTTGGCAGTTCAAGTTAGGTGGGGAGTTGGCTTTATTCTTAACAAGCATAAAATTATTTACGGACCAGTTGAAGGTGCCTTTGGACATTCAGGTTATGGTGGTTCTTGTGCCTTTGGAGACCCTAAAAATAAAATTGGCGTGTCTTATGTAATGAATAAAATGCTTGATAATTTCAATGCTGATGGAAGGTCTATTGAATTAATTAATGCCACCTACGAGTGCCTTTAACTTTTATTTATAAATGAAAAAAGCTTACCCTATACTCTTTTTCTTAACGATCTTAAATTTACTTAATTTTGTTGATAGGCAGTTAATAGCAAGTTTTGCTAACTTTATAGTTCCAGATTTAGGTTTAACTGATACTCAGTTTGGCTTTCTAACAAGTCTAGCCTTTATCTTCTTTTATTCCATTATGGGTTTATTTATGGGTGTTTTAGCTGACATGGTTAATAGACCTAGATTAATTGCCTTTGGTGTTATTCTTTGGAGTGTATTTACAGCACTGACTGGGGCAGCAAAAGGGTTTGTAACAATGGCAATCCCCAGGATGTTTATTGGTGTTGGAGAATCTATCCTTACTCCAACTTCAATGTCTTTATTGTCAGACTCTTTCCCAGAAAAGAGGATGGGATTTGCTGCAGGTTTTTACTATATGGGAGTTCCTATAGGTGTAGGAGTAAGTCTATTGATTGCTGGATACCTGGGAGAATCATTAGGTTGGAGAAATTGCTTTTACTTATTAGGTGGAATTGGTCTATTTCTAGGTCTTGGAGCCCTTCTAATAAAGGAAAGACCAAGGAAACATGTTCAAGATTCTAATCAACAGCCTTCCCTCTCTTATGATTCAACAATACAAATAGTTAAAACCTTAACAAGAGCTTTATCCGCCTCTTCTGCTTTGAGGTTTACTATTCTTGCAGGTGTTCTTTATCATATAGTTCTTGGAGCTGCTGTATTTGAACAACTTTGGTTTGCCCAAGAAAGAGGTTTTGAACGTTCTGAAATTGCACAAATTACAGGTTGGATAGGAGTCTTTGCAGGCTTGGCAGGAAATCTATTTGGAGGCTTTATTAGTGATTGGTGGCAAGAAAAGACCAATCAAGGTCGTCCCATGTTTCTTTTCTGGTTAGCCTTAATTACATTCCCATTAGCTATCTATTATCGTTTTGTAGAGCCTAATACTTTTATTTTTTGGGCGGGAGTTGTTCTCGGATATTTTCAATTAGGCTGCTTCTTTGGTCCCACTTTCTCAACAGTTCAGGAACTTGTTCCTAATAACATCAGAGCTACTGTTGTTGCTTTCTATATTTTGACCTTAAATCTTATAGGTTTAACAATTGGTTCCCTTGGTGGCGGAGTATGCGTAGATTTAATGAAGGCAAATAACTTTTCTGAGCCTTATACTTGGACTCTTATAATTTTTAGTTTCATAAGCGCCGCTTCTATACCTTGCTATTATTTAGCTGGAAAAAGATATAAAGAAGATAAGGAAAAGTTAAGGGGTTTGTTTACCAGTTAAGCTCAATTTTTTACCTAGTGGCCAGTTCGCTCCTTTTTATTCTTGCTAGAAACCTCACTAAGATTAGTAAATTAATTCCACCCATAACTGAAGCAAAGGTAAAAGACCAAAAATAATCACCAAATAAATCAAAAAAGTACCCGCCAAAAAACCCTCCAAGACCCATTCCTAGCCAGCCAAAAAAAGAGCCTAGGCTGTTAGCTCTACCTGCAAATTTTGCTGAAACCATCATCCTAGTACAAACTAAAATACTAGACATTACTCCTGAATACGTAAATCCAAAGAAAGCTGCTAAAAGATAAAGGCTGATAGGCTCACTGAGGTAGGGAAACCAAATCACTGAAATAGTCTGTCCTAGCGACATTAGTATGTAGGCTGGTAAGGCTCCTATCATATCTCCAAGCTTACCTCCAAGAATTCTTCCAAAAGCTCCACAAAACATTAATACCATTAAAACGCTTGTAGCAAATTCAATGGAGAAATCAGCATCGGTTAATAAAGGTACTAAATGAACTATAGGGATGGACATGCATATGCAACAAAAAATAACTGCTGAACAAAGCCAAGTTATCGCTTCTTTTTCAGTCAAAGGGAAATCTCTAGGTTCTTGCTCAATTGCTGTTCTGGCTTTTTCTCGCCAAGGAGATTCCCTAATAAACAAGGCTGCTGGGATAGCTATTAACAAATAAATAATAGCCATAGAATAATAAGCGGATTGCCATCCTTCAGTTTCTATAATGATTCCAGAAAAGTAGGGTATCAGACCTTGTCCAACAGCTCCTCCAGCTGCAGTTATACCTAAGGCTAATCCTGGATTTTTACGGAACCAAAAACCTACATTAGCAAACAAAGGAGATGTAACCATTGCATTACCAAAAGCCCCAAAAAGAAAATAGAACCCGTAAAAATGGTAAATATTAGATTGCTTACTTAAAAGGAAAAGAGATAAAGACATCATTATGGCAGCAACAATACCAAACCATCGTGTACCGTATTTATCGGCTATATACCCCCAAAAGACCCCGAACAAGGCTGAAGAAAATGAAATTACAGTATACCCAAGTGAGGTTTGACCTCTTGACCAGCCAAACTCCAAAGAAAGTGGTTTTAAGAAAACTGATATTGAAGCTAAAGTACCAAATGACAGTGCACTTAATGTAAACACTACTGCCACCATTACCCATGCATAATTGGGATCTCTATCTAATGCTTTTGTCATATTTTTTAAATCATAAAAAAGAAGGCCTCTAATTGAGGCCTTCTCTTTAGATTAATAGTCTACTTTTTATTGCAGCCTATAATCAATACCTACTTTAACTTGTCTTCCAAGTGGGTTATGAGTATACGAATCATAACCTAGTTCGTGAGGAGCTAAAGGAGGCTCTTCATCAGTTAAATTAATGACTGATAAAGTAGCTTCAATTTGATCGTCCATGGCTGACCATCCAATATGAAAATCAAAAGTTAAATGATCATCAATTTGTAGGTCCATGAATTGACCTGCACCTTGAAACGTTGCAATTGAATCAAAAGTAGATGGTATTTCTACTCCATCAATATATCTTGCGAACAATCTTGCATAAACTCCATTATCCATAAACAAAGTTGCATAAGCATTGTATTTAAGGTCTGGCATCATACGTAGTTCAATAGGTAAAACAGTTGAACGTAAGTTGTACTTACCAGCTCCATCATAGGATTGTCCGTCAGCAGTTCCAGAAACATCATATTCCATAATATGATTCATATTTCCTCCAACTGACCAGTTACCTAATCCGTTTTCAAAAGTATATTTCACCTCTAAATCGACTCCTGAAGTATCTACATCATCTCCATTAATAAGTTCAGCGATGATCTTAGTAATGTCTTGAGGTACATCAGTGGCTGGATCGAACAAAGTTCCATCTCCAGTTACCTTATCAGAACAAGCACAAGTTGAAGCTTCTCTGTTAAAAGGTCCTTCGAGAGCAAGGGAGTAATAGTCCAAATTAATCGTTAATTGATCGTTTGGTCTTACTATAACCCCGAAACCTATGTTAGTAGATTCCTCTGGATTTAAAGAAGTCGGAACTGGCGTTTCAATTTGAATGTACTCACCGGCTGGTTGATATAATTCAAGAGAAACTGTGGATTGAGTTGGGATTGTTGGTACCCTAAATACCTGTTCGTAAGATGCTCTTACAGTTACGGTATCAGAAACATCAGCAATTAAAGATAATTTAGGTTTAGTTAGTGAATCTAACCCATAATCTTCATGCCTAGCACCTAAGGTAATAACAGCATTTTCAGTTATAGGTAGAGCGGCCTCTCCAAATAATGACCAAACTCTAGTTTCTATATAACTTGGCTGTTCTACTCCCAAGAATACAAAAGGAGAGTTTTGAGGTCCATCAACCCTGTTATCTCCTGTTGGATTGTATTTACTATCCCACCATCTGTATTGATAACCAGCAGCCCAAGCTACATTTCCACCGCCTAACTCAATACCAGATTCTCCTGTAAGTATTGCTTCAGTCACCACATTTTCAACTTGTGTGATTCCAGAAGACACTCCATTAAAGTATTTTCTAACACTCGGATGATTAGCTAAAGCACTTCCTGGAGCTGCATCGATTGCAGTACCAAATGGGTTGTACCAATAACAACCTGAAGCTGTATCACCACGCAATGAATCATTGGCTGAGTCCCAAGGGTTAGAACCAACTCTTGGACAATCATGGCCCGAAAGACCTGCAAGTGCATCCTGAACTCTTAAATGAAGTGGATCGTATGTGTAGCCATCCACTGAATGATTGGTGTAGGTTATAGAAACATCAAGATCCATGTTATCAAAAGCATGTCTAATGCCTCCATTCAATCTCATGGTTTCATGAAAACGCTTACCACTTTGAGATGGGCCTTCAACAGCAAGAGTCCTTCCCCAAAAGTGTAATCCGCCAGCTCCTTGGTATTGAGCTTGCCTTTCAGCACTCAAAGTAGATAAGAAGTCTACTGCTCCTGGGTTATTTAAAGGTACATACATAAAATAAGGAACAGCCGAAGTACAAGATAATGGATCGCCTGCACAATAATTAGATGATCCAGGATTTGTGTGCGGAAAACTTGGAGAAGTGTTATACCAACCTTCTAGGTCAGCGTAAAGCACATCCATATATACAGAGGTAGACTCTGTTATTTCAAAATCAACTTGAGCATAAAACTTATGCCTTTCTTGTTCATCAATTAAATTAAAGAAAGGTGTGTAGTTATATCCACATCTTCCTAAACTTAAAGCAAAAGAAGAGGTATATTCTGAAGTGTATCCACATTTTGGATCCCTATCCAATCCTGCGTATAAAGTGCCAGGCCAACCTAAAGCTGGGCCAAAACCTCCCGGATTACCGAAAGAAGAAATACCTACAGGCCAACCAGTTGGAGAACTGTAATCTACGAAGCTTCTTTCCCAAACAGGAAGTCTGTCTCTTTTTTCATACTCAACAGCTATCATTAAGTTTGCACTTCCTGAGCCTGTACCCCAAACCATAGAAAGATTTTGATCGCCATCACTGCCATCATAATCAGTTGCATTGGCTTTAATTTCAAAGCCTTCAAAGCCTCTTCTGGTAATAAAGTTCAAAACACCTGTCATAGCATCAGAACCATAAGTTACAGCACCACCGTTCTTAAGTAATTCCATTCTCTGCATAGCAATCATAGGAAAATTACCTACGTCCACAGGGTAAACAGCTGATTTTGCTGACCTAACAGCTGCAGGTGCAATTCTTTTACCGTTTATAAGAACTAGGCCTCTATCACCGCCCATTCCCCTGATATTAATATTTTTCATTCCCGTTGCTACTCCACTGCCTTGGAACTGATCCTGTTGATTCATGGTTCCAGACATGGAAGGAAGGTTAAGAATGACGTCAACCATATTTGGGCTTCCCTCTGCCTCTAGTTCATCTCTTCCGATAACATCAACTGGAACTGATTTATTCTGAGCTGAGATCTTAATTAAAGAACCAGTAACCACTACTTCTTCAACTTCTGCATCTTCAGCAGGAAGATTAAAACTAAAAAGGGCAAAAGAAAAAACAAATAGACTAACTAAATTTTTTCTAAAATTAAACATAATTTCTCCCCAAAAATTATTAATAAAACTGCTATTAGACATCCTGCCTAAAAGCTTTCATTGATAGTAATACACTGATAAAAGATGATCAACTTAAATAATAATATTGATTACCCTTTCTATAAACCAAAAGCAAGCCACTCCTCCTATGAAGTACGAAGAAGCTGAATAAATAAGGTCTTTAATATTAATTTGATTAAACAACCAGACAATCAGAACAAATAAAGGGATTACAAGCAATTGACCTGCTTCTATTCCTAAGTTGAAAAAAAGTAAAGAGTAGAGCAAAGAAGAGTCAGAAAAACCTATTTCTGATAAAGCTCCGGCGAATCCAAAACCATGTAATAAACCGAAACCAAAGGCTAATACCCACGGTGTTCGAGTGTACTTCTTACCCTCTCCTACCTCTAAGGCTAAATAAATCAAAGTTAAGGCTATCAAAGCTTCTGCTGTTGATTGAGGCAATTGAAGGGTGTTTGTTACTGATAAAGCTAGAGTGATACTATGCGCCAGTGTAAAAGCAGTAATAGTCTTAATTAATGTTTTGAATCCTACTACTATAAAGATAAGACCTAAGACAAATAGCAGATGATCAATCCCACTCAATAGGTGTTCAAGTCCAAGCCAAAAATAATTAGTTGGGTATAAGTTAGATTCACCGGGTATTAACAATTTAGGGTTCTTAACTGAAACCAATCCTTCAAACTGGCCACCATCTAAAAACTGTAAGGTTATAAGAGCATCAGTCATGCGAGTTAAACCTTTTAAAGTTATTTCCTGATTTCTCAGGTCTAAATCACACGATAAGGTTGATGAAGTTACTTGATACTTACCTTCGATCTTAGGTAAAGAAGTAATCGTCTCCTCGCAATTAGCAGGAAAAACTACACTTCCAGGTTTAGTTAAAACGTTTGCAGGAAATCTCCAGTCAACTTGATATACATACAGTTCGGTCTCGTTGACTATCAATCTAGCTGGATTTAATTCATGAGCTACCAGACTTTGAAAAGAAGGAATAATTAGAAAGAAAAATATAATTACTTTATTCATCTACCTTGGTAATTAAACTTAGGGTTTATCTGTACTTCATAATCTTTTTTTAATTCATCAATAAAAGTTTTCATACTTTCTTGTTTTTGATCTAACAAATAGTCCATTAAAACCTCTCTTTTAACTTCTTCGTAATTTGGGGATTGAGCTTGTATGATTCTGGAAACTTTAACCAGATGGGATCCGTAAACAGATTTAAAAGGACCTAACCAAGTGTTAGTTTTTGCTTTAATTAGGTAATCTGAGAAACCAAGACCAAAATCCCTATCAATTTCTTTAGTTGTTTTATTAATAAAATTTTTACCTATTAAGAATGGGTCACTGTCAGGAACTTCTTTTTGATTAACAACAGTGTCAAGGGCCTTTATAGCCCTATTATCACCACCCTTATCTTTAGAAAAATAAAGGTGGGTAAAGGTATACCTTTCTTCTATAAAATAATCAGATTCTTTAGAATCAAAATATTCTCTTAGTTCTGTTTCGGTTGGCGGTTTGTTTTGCTCTTCCTGTTTTAAAAATCCAATTTTTTGAGCTAATCTTCTTTTTATAATAATGTCATCTTTATCAAGACTTAGTTTCAAAGCTTCTCTGTAAAGTATTTCTTCTTCCACTAATTGATTGATAATTCCTTGAAGATCTTGATTATTGGGGGGCCTTCCTACTTGAGCTTTCCAAGTCTCTATTAGCGCATTTATCTCATCATCATAAAGGACTATAGTTTTATCTTGGGTTTTAGAAACAAGAAAAATATCTAATAAGAGAATAGCAAGCCCTATACACAAGAAGGTAAGTAACTTCTTAGTCATAAAAGGTTACTCTTTTATGCTTCTGGTGTATGCCAAATTGGAGATGACCAAGCCCTTTCTTGAATAGTCTTATGAAGATCTGATCTTGGCTCAGTTCCGTTTTTAATTGCATCCCAAGTTGACCAACGACAAGTAGGATTCTCTAAAACCCTAACGTAATAAAAGGCTTTTTGACTAGGATCAAAGTTAGGGTCTTTCCAGTAAGTTTTTAATTCAGAAGCTCCAACATTTGAACTAATAGAGCAATTTGATAAGTTGACGTTAGCGCCGTTATCAGGACATCTGTGAGTTTTTTGATCTACTTTAAGGCCATCTGAACAAGCTACATCATAGACTTCTTCATTGGGTCTTCCTACAGGATCACCAATTGCATTTTCAACGAAACCTTTAATGATTTGTACCCTTTGTAGTGGAGCTCCTCTAGCATCTCTCACTGCCCACACTAAAAATTCAGGTGATTCCTCCAAACCATTTAGATCTCCACCCATTGGGACTCCATTAGAATAGGCTTTGCTAACAAGACCTTCGTCTGAAAGAGGTGTTTGACTTAAATTTTTACCCCCAAAGAATCGTAATTTGATTCTATTTCCTGAAGTAGCATAAGTTTCTTTCCTTCTGAAAGCATTGAAAATTGAATTTCTCGTATTTTCTTCTGCCCAAACCACTGCTAAACCCGATGCACTCCATTGACGAAAACCTGGATTACTAAAATAAGTGTCACCGAATTTCTTTAGACCTATCAATCTAGCTCCAGCCAAGTCATCATTGTCAGAAATTAAGTTAACCTGATCGTCTGTTAAAGGAACAGAGCCTCTCCCTTGCGATGTTCCGTCTAAAATACCAATTTTTGAATGAAAATCTGATTCATCATCAGAAATAGCACCAGTATGAGTATCGCTTGCACCAACCAAACCAAATTTATAAGGATTGCCTCTTTGTTCTTCTTGCAATGAAAGTCCGTCAAGGTAAGCCTGTCTAACATAACTTCCATCTGGTCTGCTCCATTGAGTACCTCCGACTCTAGTATCCATGATTTCAAAATCTGCCCATTCATCATTAGGTGATAAAAGAGGGTGAGTGTCTGAAGTACCTTTAACTTGTGTCATTTCTACAAGAGGCTCATTTCTCATTCTAAATTCAGCATATTGGTTACCTACTGGATAACCAGCCCAATCTTCTAATTCAAACATTTGCCCATTAGAGCCATTAGAGTTATGAGGAATAGCAATTGTATCAACACCTTGATCCCTCAATTCGTCCATCCAGGCCCATAAATCTTCTGGATTTAAAGATTTTAGTCTTGAAAATGGTTCAACTGTAAAACGATTTCCGTTAAAAATCACATTCCTATGTAAATTCCCGCCTTCAAATGGTCCTGTTCCGTCAGGAGTAAACAAACCTATATTTTCACCTGATCGAGTAGTAGAACTTGTATATTCATAAGCAACGAAGGTTGTAAAGTTACCTGGGTCGTTGTGTTCTTGGGCGCTTCGAATTATATCTTTCCAAGCTGACCTATGCTTATCCAGGTCATAAATATTAATTACTCTTGCCTGGTCTCCAGTCCACATATACTGCAAAGTTCCTATAAGATTAAATCCTCCTGCAGCAAGATTTCTTACCTGAGTGGCAAACAAAGCTCCCCTTCTAGGGACTGATTCAAGTGTTCTGTTTTCAGGAGCATTAAGATTCGTAAAGGCTTCTGTCCCAGGTGTAGTATTACTTGGGTCAGCCCACCACTCAACATTACCCATAAGAAACCCATGATCTGTAACTGCATAAAAATCTAAAGGTTCCCTTAATTGCATTTCATAACCTAAGGGGTGCTGAATAGATCCTCCTTTGGCGTAATTGTATGCATCATCTGGAGTGGCTGTAGTACCAAAAATATAAGCATCAAAGGAATGTTTGGTATGAACATGGAGATCACCAAAATAAACATTTCGATCCTCGTTATAGCCTGAAGTAGTGCCAGGTTCTGTGTTCTGTGGTGCTAAACTAGTGTAATCAACAATGTCGTCGCCAGAAGTACAACTCCATAGGAATACAATAAAAACTAAACTTAAATTTTTAAATAAAAATTTCATCTCACCCCCTAATAAACTTAAGTTACTTATAACAGAATAAGTAATAAATAAAAAGGGAATTGGCTGCCTACCAGAGGTCGTATTTCTGAAGCTCTGCTCTTCCCACGACCATGTGATGAACTTCATCAGGACCATCAGCAAACCTTAGATGCCTTAAATCAGTATACATCCCTGCGAGTGGTGTCCATTGAGAAATACCAGCCGCTCCGTGCATTTGGATAGCTTGGTCTACTATTAAGCATGCTTTTTCAGGAACCATTGCCTTAACAGCACTGATATAAACCCTTGCTTCTTTATTACCCAATACATCCATGGCTTTAGCAGCTTGAAGAACAGATAATCTCATAGCATTAATCTCTATTCTTGCCCTAGAGATAACCTCTACATTTTTTCCTAGTTTTGCTATTGGTTTACCAAAAGCTTCTCTTGAACCTGCTCTTTTAACCATTAGCTCCAAGGCCCTCTCAGCCTTTCCTATAGTACGCATGCAATGATGTATTCTTCCAGGTCCAAGTCTTACTTGTGAAATCTCAAATCCCCTCCCTTCGCCAAGTAATATATTTTCTTTTGGAACTCTAACGTTGTTAAATTTAATATGCATATGTCCTTGAGGAGCATGATCTTGTCCAAAAACTTGCATGCCTTCTAAAATTTCAACACCAGGAGTATCTTTTGGTACTAGAATCTGGGATTGCTGCTTAGAAGGATGGGCATCAGGACTTGTCTTAACCATGGTTATAAAAATCTTACACCTTGGATCTCCAGCTCCTGAGATATAAAATTTTTCACCGTTTATCACCCACTCATCTCCCTCTAATACTGCACTAGTGCTTATATTTTTGGCATCAGATGAAGCCAAGTTAGGTTCTGTCATTGCATAAGCCGATCTAATTTCCCCATTCATTAAAGGTTCCAACCATTCCTTTTTTTGCTCTGGGGTACCCACATGCTGTAATACCTCCATGTTGCCTGTATCAGGGGCACTACAATTCATAGACTCTGAAGATAAAGGATATTTTCCTAATTCATCGGCTATGTATGTATAGTCTAAGTTTGTTAACCCTTCCCCAATATTGCCGTCATTATCAGGTAAAAAGAAATTCCAAAGACCTAGCTCTCTTGCTTTGTCTTTTACCTCCTCTAGTAGCTCAAGTTGACGAGGATGCCAAGACCATCTGTCTTCTTTTTGGCTGTGCAATCCATAAAACTCTTCTTGAATCGGTGCAACATTTTCTTCACAATGTTTTTTAACTAAATCCATTAAGGGTTGAGCCTCATCGGACATCGCTAATTGAAAAAGATCTGGATTTAAGTT
>CEUZ01000447.1_pt1 | contig 32321 bp, 27 predicted proteins | sample 361511 | NCBI WGS metagenome assembly CEUZ01 (sample SAMEA2622822, study PRJEB7988) | marine metagenome | biome: marine biome (ENVO:00000447); feature: surface water layer (ENVO:00002042); material: "saline water (ENVO:00002010), including plankton (ENVO:xxxxxxxx)" | depth 5 m | reverse complement strand
GATGCAACTATTCAAAGTTTGGATGCGGACCGCTATTTTGTGCGAACTCGTACCCTCACCGATATTGGCGAGTCGGGCAAGTCGGACAAAGTGCTGCTTCTGGAATTGCTTGACAATAATTATGGAATCGCTGACGGGCCAGATTTCGCAGATGTTTCCGGAGTAGTGGCTCAAGAAACAGTGCGTAATGCAGCAATCGCGGTCGCCTTTGCAGTGGTTGGTATTTTGTTATATATAACCTGGGCATTCCGAAGGATTCCGAGTCCCTTCAAATATGGGGTATGTGCCGTCGTAGCATTAGTACATGACGTTGTTATAGTTATTGGTGCCTTCTCTATTTTTGGTAAAACTATGGGTGCTCAAGTTGATACCATGTTCATCACCGCCCTGCTGGCGGTTATTGGATATAGTGTCAACGATACCATTGTGGTATTTGATCGCATTCGTGAAAATATCCAACGGGGTGTTATTCGGGATTTTCGAAGTGTAGCAAATTTCAGCTTGTCTGAAACCCTAGGAAGGTCTTTGAACACATCTTTGACGGTCATACTGACTCTCTTGGCACTTTTCTTGATAGGAGGAGATACGTTGAGAGACTTTATACTTGTATTCTTGGTAGGCGTCACTGCAGGTACATATAGTTCTATAGGGGTCGCCACGCAGCTTCTGGTCGCTTGGGAGACAAAACAATCCGGCGGTTCGCCTCGCTCTGGTTTGTTAGGAAAGTTAGGACTGAGTCGCGGTTGATCGCATTGTAATCAGCGTTTGGGGCTTTAAGGGATAAGGCACACCCTGCCAAAGCTTTCACGAGCTGTCATGTGGTCGTATGCAAGGCTCCACTGATCTAAGGACAATTCTTCGGATATCACTGCGCTGACTGCTCCGCTAGATACTAGGGATCCGGCACGCTCAAGATTTCGTAGGGAGGTTCCAGATGACCCGCTGATTTGAGCATCTCGGAAAAGTATTTCAGCGGGGCGAAAAACAATCTCTCCGCCTGTTACATCTCCGAGGATTACCATACGACCGAACTGATTTAAGCTTGACACACATGACTGGAACACAGTTGGTCCAACACAGTCTATAACTACATCAACCCCCTCATCGCCCGTCAGAGCTCTAGCAATTTCACTGAAGTCGATGTCTTCCATTAGCAGTATATCGTCTGCTCCAAGGTCTTCAAGTTTCGCCATTTTTTCTGGTGAACTTGTTACTGCCATAACTCGTGCACCTACTGCTTTTCCAATTTGTATGAGGTGAGTTCCTAAACCGCCTCCTGCTCCTGTGATGAGTACAGTCTCTCCCATTTCAATTTTGGCAACGTCAAGCATCGCCTGAACGCCTACTCCAATAGGACAACCTAGAAGGGAGGCCGCTGTCATACTGATACCGTCTGGCACTAATATTAGGCTCGTTTCCATGATTTTTGTGTACTCGGCAAAACCCCCGTTGATTGCATGGCCTATTCCTTTTCCGTGTCTGCATCGGTGTTCCCTCCCTGAGCGGCATCGATCACACTCTCCACATGCCTCGGTTAGGATGGAAGCGACTTTCTGTCCTGGGGTGAATTTCGTGACTAGATCACCTACTGCTTCTACGTAGCCTGCGAGTTCGTGTCCTAGGACCACATTGGGAGATATTCCTCTTCGGAGAATGCCTCCGGCAGCGAGGATATCGTGATAGCACACTCCCGCTGCGGCTACTTTGACAAGTACGTCATGGGGTCCAAGTTCTGGTATAGGTATGTCTTGTACGGACATCAGGGGAGGCTGGACAGATTGGTCAAGGACTAAAGCCTGCATTACACATCTCCATTACTATCAAACGATCAGGTGTTTTAGGTTGTATTATCACCAAATAGCTGTTTCAGCTCAAAATTTGGATCACTGGAGTCAATGGAATCTACTGTGGCCCCGATAGATCTGTATGATTCCTCGGATCCGTATTCCCTTGTACGAATTACGATCGGCATTGGCACTGCATGCCCGAATATAAGGGCTTGTTGCCGAGAATCTAACCTTGATATTGTTGAGCGCAGTTCGCGCCTTGCGGGTGTGCCAGCCAGTATAGCATCGGTGTCCCGGTCGTCATCAAGTAAACAGCTAAGTTTTGTTCCCAACTGGCTCATGACCTCAGAGTCAATAGCTCCAGGGCGTTGATCTACTACTAGCAATGTGACATTGTATTTGCGCATTTCCCGGGCGATAGTCCCGAAAATAGTTTGGTTTGCCACAGACGGGTTGAGGAATTTGTGTGCTTCTTCAATAGTAATTACAAGAGGTATAGGCTCCTCATTTTTGTTTCCAGAGGCACGCTCTTTTTTTTCGCGATATTGCTGGTGAATTCTTCTGGTGAGAACGTTGGCCATGAGGATATACGCAGTGAGATTATTTGCATAAGGACCAAAATCCAGAACGACACTTCTCCCGTTCTCTAAGTAGCCAAGCAATTCTTGTATGCTCTGGAACCGGCCTGTTTCTGATATGAAATCCAGACGTGCTAATCGGCCTAGTCGGTTGTGCAGCGTAGCGAGAGCAGATTGATTGACTCCAATGGTGTCAGATAGCTGGTTAAGGCTGTCACGGTTATATGCAAGAAAATCCCTAAGCCATTTATCTTGGCCCAGATGGCGCTCGAGGCTGTATGCAGCATCCGCCGCAATATCGGAAAGGTTGAGAGTATCCTGAAGCGCTTTGATGTCTTCTGGTTCGATGTCGCTGTATGGTATCGATATAGTCGCATCAGGATTGCGGTTATTTGCTATCGGGCGCTTTGAATCCAGAGCGAACACTGCGACCTTGCTTGGGAAAAGTTGCTTGAGTCCTTTGACTCTCGTGTTGGATTCGCTATAACCCTCCCATCCGTATTCTCCGGCCATATCAAAGATTAAGTTAGTCGCAAGTCCGCTTTTCAAAATACCGATTAGGAGAAGACGGGTTAGGAAAGATTTTCCGGTTCCGGCTTTGCCGAAAACTCCGCTTGATCTCTCTACGAGCTGTTGAATGTCAAGGCAGATGTTAACGTTCATGTCTAGCGGAGTGCCTATGGCGAAGTGCGATCGGTCCTCATCGCTACCAAAAATAGTTTGTATGTCATGTTCAGATGCAGTGAATACATCTGAAAATGGCTCTGGTAGGGTTTTGGAGGCAGCCGGAGCTTTTTCGGCTACGTAATTCCAAGATAAAATTGGCCTAACTTCGGCTACGGAATAGGTTGTAGTGCCTTTTAGAAGACTAGATATCGAAGGATTGGATATATCCAATGCGGACCATTGAATTTGATTTGCTGATGATTGGATACTTAAGTTGGTAACAATGCAAAAGTAGACAGTTCCCGCACCTTGTACAACTGCGAAACTATCTACAGGCAGCTCTTCTGTAGCGATTGCAGGATCTAGTTTCACCTGTAATCCCTGTTCAAAGGATCCTCCAATAATGGTTCCTAGCTTGGTTCGGACTTTGTATTCGCTTTGCACATGAACCTCTACTCAAAGGGATAGGCGTCCACTACGCCGCTCCGATAGCGTGCAGAAGGATGTTCAACCTTGCTGGTTCAGTGTATAAAGCTTGGACCAATTGCTTTCCCACCGAGGCAAGATACGCTGTCGGATCCGGGTGGCATGGAGCACAAAACTGAATGCATTCGGCGATGAGACTGACGTTAGTGCTTTGAGACGATTGCAACAAGATTCCTAAGAAATTAGGTCCAGTAGTCACTGCTCGAATTTCTTCAGATGTGCAGGTATATATGAAGCTATGAATAGGTGGTGGCTGAATTGGCAGCGATGGCTGAATCTCTTTCCCTTGAGTGCGTCCAACTACCAGGAGATCAACGTCAGTCTTGAAAAGCTGCTCAATTTGTGGGTTCTCCGTATGTAGCTGTGCTAAGGAGTCTACCTCTTTACCCATGGCTGTAGGTCGGCGTCCAGGATCGATGCTCTCGGTTCGGATTTCCTGTACGATGCAGTACGCGGCATCGGCAGCATCTCCGGCACGCGTTAGAGCCCCGATCTGCGGAGCTTTGTATAACTCGTAACATTGGCCTATCATCGTCGTGGATGAGGTTGCTATTACTTCCCCGAATCTTGTTGTTATGTGGGTATCATTCATGTGGTTATTGCGTCCATTATTATCTTCATGATTACTCTGATGAGTCTACCGCAACTTTATCACACGCTGCACTGTGATTAGTTATTGATTTTGAGTGTGTGCCGGCGGACTGAGATGGATTCAGGGTCAGACCCACCGAGTTCGCTTAGATCGCTGCTTTTGGGATTCCATGGGATTGAATCTATTGGTCTCTAGGGAGTTTCGTATTAACGTCTGGAATGTATCACGGTCACTGGTTCGCACTACTGCCTGTTCATGGGCTTCCGATAAGCTGACGGGATAGCCTTGTCCTTTGATTATTTGTTCCACTATCACGGAATGTATGAGATCCACTTTTCCCATATCCTTTCCAATCCACCCCGGTATCTCGACGCGGGCGACTTCTTGTCCTGCATGGATATAGAAAAAAGCAACTTGATGGTCCTTGTAGTGCAGCGCAGACACTGCAGAAGTGCTGTAATATATTGAAGATCTTTCGAAGGGTCGGAGATAGGCCTGAAAGATGTCACGATCCAGTAATCCGTCGACAGAGTCGCATCCTCTTGACCCTGGAACTTGTTGCCCGCAGTGATATCCGCAGTTTGCAGTATCAAAGGGGCACTCCGATACTCGAAGCAGGTTTACGATGTCTTTTGCCATTGGGAGGCTAATGTAGGAGGCTAGGGCAACGTCTCGTGATTTGGATAATTCCTGTAATCGATCTAGTGGAGGCAGCAGTTGCTGGGCTATTGCATGTTCTCGTGTATGGGTATGCAAGTCGGAGTTCATCAAAGTCCAGTATATTAGGGTACCGTCAAGCAGCCCAACAATTGGGTTGGTGTTGTGATGTTGCTCAATCAAGGAGACTGTGGTTTCAAGCTCCATCAGGCTTCGCTTGAGTCCAAGTATTGTGGAGTCAACGGGAGTCGCTTCAAGTGGAAAATCTGGGTTCCCGAATCGGAAATCTTCTTCTCTTGAGAATAAAAACGGGGTACTTTCTAGCTGTGCCTGAGCATGGTGGCCATACGTTATGTCGCAAGATCCTATATTTATGAGATAGCAGTGCACAGGCATATTTCTATCTGCATCAACATGAGATCCATCGACCCCGATGACAGCATAGTCGAGTGGTGCATCCGGAGCCTTAAAACGACCCTTGAGATCGTGTGGGATTGATGCAGCCAACCATGTTAAAGTTCTCGCACTTGAGAGTCTTTTGGTTTCCACTATTGAAGGGTCAGTTGATTCAAATTTGGTGAGGGCATTTGGGAGTTTAGCATCAGTAGATTTGTCTTGTGCGTGAAATATTGACGTAGCTTCAAGGAGTTGCGAGCCAAGTTTAATGACGTTAAGTGACATGAGACGTGCCTCTTGTAGATGCTGTACTGGATACTGAAAGGTTGTAGCCGGCGGTGATATCACGCGCGGTTACTTTACTCCGTAGTGCCAATTAGCACTCTCCCTTCGCCGCTTCTTCTGGTGATTTGGAGTTGGTCCAGATATTCCAAAAAGGCCAATACGTATTTTCTGCTTGTATCAAATAAATCACGTGCCTGGCCAACTGTAATGTCACCATGATTACGGATGTAATTGATCGTCGTATTTACCATCTCATCGTATACGGTCTTTGTGACAATAACTTCCTCGTTCAATTTTACCACCTCTCTGCGATCAATCAGTAACATGATAAGGTCGGAATTCGGATGGTTGTCGGTTGGAGGTGAAAATTTACCAGCTTGGAGACGTAAGATGTAGTTCTGTATCTCCAACTCTTGCTGCTTCGACAATAAGGGAGAGTGATTGGCCGTTGCTATAATGTTCCCCTTATCAATGAGGAGGTTGTTTTTGCACATTTCACTGATTAGCGCGAGGAAAACTCGCTGCTGCCAACCCAACCTTGCCCGAATTTCTTCTTTAGATATCCCCATACGTAGGGGGTGGTCCCGGTGGTAGTCCTGAACGATCGTTTCAATGGTTGAGGCCTGTGATTCCCAAGTCGCAGCGTCAATATAACAGGTTTCCTGTGTGGTATTGTCATCAGAAACCGTCACGATTGCTTGTGAATGAGTTAAGTCTTGTATGACAGTGAGGAAGGTATCCTCGGTGCAGTCGATGAGAGTGCGCAAATCGGTATAGTCAAGAGGCCCATGCTCCTTAAGATGAACAAGCGCAAGTTCTCGTGGGGAACCTGTTGCAATCAAGCGCAGTCTGCTTAGCACGGATTGATCAGATTTTCGGTGGCGTTTAGGGTTGGTGTCAATGATGGTGCCTCCTGCCAGAGTAGTGTCACCACTGCGTAGAATGAATAGGTCTCGGACCATTAAAGGCAAGGGATTTTCCAATCGTAATTGGGCCCATCCAATTTCACCGGGGAACAAAACCTCTGACTCAAGAAGGCGGATGCGTGCAGTGGTTTCGGCAGTCCCCGAGTAGAAATTGATCAGGGTATTGTGCTTCAGAGTACGGGCCGTGCTTTCCGCAATACGTATTGAGACGTCTAACACCTTGGTAGTTTTGAGCCATCCAGGTGTTGTGAGAATATTCCCTCTATTGATATCATCTCGAGATAATCCAGATATGTTCACCGCTACACGGGATCCTGGGAGGGCTATTTGAAGTTCGGTATTGTGGGTTTGTAGTCCCCTGATCCTTCCACTTTGCATCGTCGGAATAATCTGGATTTCCTGTCCTATCTGGAGTGAGCCTCCGGTCAGAGTTCCCGTGACGACTGATCCGAATCCTGAGATACTGAATGACCGATCAATCCAGAGTCGCGGCTTGCCGGCGTCGGTCTGCGGGGTAAGCTTGTCTGTTGCAGTTACTAGGAGGTCGACCAGTGTTGAGAGCCCATCTTGCGTCACTGCAGAGCAACGTGCAATGGGGCTACCGTTAAGGGAAGAGGTTTCAAGCAACTCTTCAATTTCTGCTTCGATAAGATCTAACCATTCAGTATCGACTAAGTCGCATTTCGTGATTGCGACAATCCCGTGTCTTACCCCTAGTAAATCAAGTATCGCGAGGTGTTCCCTAGTTTGTTGTTGTACCCCTTCATCCGCTGCTACGACAAAGACAACCAGATCCATTCCACCAACACCGGCTAGCATATTTTTTACGAATCGCTCGTGCCCAGGAACGTCGATGACTGAAATTTCAACTCCATTAGGGAGCTGAAGCCAGGCGAACCCCAGATCAGTGGTCATTTCCCGTTCCTGTTCTTCCTTAAGCCGATCTGGATCAATACCGGTAAGGGACTTCACTAGTGTGGACTTACCATGGTCGACATGGCCAGCTGTTCCAATTACGTACATTCTTGTAATCCCTCGTTCGATTCTAGAAGTGCAAATTCCAGTAAGGTGTCACGATAGATCTTATAGGTCAATTAGCGACGAAGCGCATGAACACTTCATTTCCTAGGAGCTTACCCTGATCCGTAAGGGTAAGTGCATCCCCTTTCCATCGCAAAAGCCGTAGGGCTTCAAGATCTTTGATGATCGTTGGATACGTGTCCATTAGGTTTTGATGAAAGCGTTGTTCAAATTCTGTGGCGGCAACCCCTTCAGATAACCGCAATCCCAGCATCATCGTCTCAGCCATCTGCATCTCAAGATCTATTGGTTCGAAGGTGTCAGCGAGACCAGAAGAGAACCACGAAGTTTCCGTGTTGGGTAAGGGATGTTCAGGCAAATGAGTGGCTTTCCGTATGTATTCTCGTGGTGATCGGGCAACGGAAAATCGGTATGAGGCCGTTTGTTTATTCATTCTGGTCATTTCATCCAAGGCATCGTGAGAGAATGACTCTGGTAATACTATTGTGTCTACTGGAAGGTGGGAATGGGCTCCGGGCCCGACACCTAGATAATATTCGTTTTTCCAGTAAACCAAGTTATGGAGGCTCGGTTGATTTGGTTTTGCCCAGTTAGATATTTCATAGTGGTTATAGTCACTGCGCGCTAGTGCTGTGGTGCAATATTCGTACATATCAGCTGCAAGGTCCGGATCTGGTTCTGGTAAATGTCCACGCTTCGTCATTATTTCCATGGGTGTGTTGGGTTCTATGGTTAGGCAATAAAGTGACAAGTGATCAGGTGCTAATAATATGGCTTGATCAATAGTTTCTTGCCAGCTGACTAGTGTTTGATTAGGAATGCCGTACATAAAGTCTAAATTAATACGGTTGAATCCAGCTGAGCGAACTGCGTTGTATGCCGTTATTGCTTCTGCACTGGTATGTCGTCTGCCGAGTACTTGAAGCACTTGATCATCTAGGCTTTGGACTCCGATGCTGAGTCTGGATATGCCGGCATTCCGCAGTGCTAATGCCTTTTCGTAGTTCAGATCTCCAGGATTGCATTCGACTGTGGTCTCAGTTATAGATGCACAAGAGAAATGTTGGTAAATATGGTTCATAAGAGCATTGAGCTGCGATTCGGACAATAGGGAGGGAGTGCCGCCTCCAATAAAAATTGTCGATAGTCGTGGGCGTGACAAAGCAGAGCCCCAGTAGGAAAGTTCTGCGTATAAAGCCTCCATATAGTCTGGTATCAGTGACGAAATCCCTTCATATGTGTTGAAATCACAATAAGGGCATTTTGTTTCACAAAATGGTATGTGGATGTAGAGAGCTATCTCTGTGCTGTTGGCACGGTGAAGAGTCATATCATAATAATTTTCTTTCGCAGGATTCACACTTTATGGAGCGGACAGCGCGTAGAGCGTGCCTCCTTGCGAGGCTATAAAGAACATTCCATTGGCTGGTACAACGTCAGCAGTAACCTTGCCGTCTGTTTCAAACTCCCATAATTTGTTTCCGGTGAAGCGGTCAAGTCCATAAACTTTGTTTTCGCTTGTGCCAATATATACAGTTTCCCCTGCTATCACTGGGGATGAGAATATTTGTTCATCCAGATCAGTTTGCCACACTTGATCTCCTGTAGATGTCTTAACAGAAGCACATTTTCCTCGTATAGAGCAGTAGAAGGCATGTCCGTCACTAACAGCAGGACTACCAAGCACTGAGTCGCGTCCTTTGGTCAGTCTTGATAACCAAATAAAGCCAGTTCTTGATTCGATAGAATCAATGATACCCATGACCCACATCTGCATTCGTAGCTGATACCAGCGTGCCTCCCAGATTCCTTGCTGTGCAGTCCAGTCGATTGCCCATAGCGCTGTATTTTGGCTAGGAACGACTACCTTATCGTCCAAAATTGATGGAGTACTAGCGCTTGCAGATTTCAGGTCGAAAGCGAATTTACGGACGCCAGTTTTCCTGTCAAGCACCACGAGTTTATTGTCCCCGGTGCTAAGGGCAATTACTTCGTTGTTGACTGCTGGTGAGGCAAATGAAGCACCGCCGAGGTCTGTTTGAAGTATAAAGGAACCGGTAGCAGCATCGACGACGTGAAGTACACCATCGACTGAGGTAACGTAGAGCAGACCTTCGTAAACAAGTGGTCCCGCAAATATTGGATTCGTTGCCTCATAAGCCCATTTGAGGATGCCCGTGTGGCGGTCGAGTGCGAGCATCCGAGAATCTCGAAGCCCAATGTATAAAATATCGCCAGCGACTGCTGGCGGGGCATTAATTGGTCCAGAAGTTGGCTGTTCCCAAATTAAATTACCCGTGGTGGCATCAAGAGCGACTATACGTCTGTCTCCCGTTGGCAGATAGACTATACCATCGACCACTGCTGGCGTTGCGAAAAGAGGGCTATTCGGAATTTCTTCATCATCCAAGAAGGAGGATTCATCGTCTCCTACAGTCTGGAGTGGCTGGGTATTGAACGTCCATATGACGTCCCCTGGGAGTCCCTGATTCGCGGTAGTAGCCCCAGACCTGATAGCAGATCCGCGATGCATTGACCAGTCATCGGGGGAAGAATCAGAGGTCAGCATGGGGTTGGTAGGTTCGGCAATGATCACTTCTTTTTCGAAAATGCCCATTTGGGTAGAAATTAACCCCATAAGCATTGCGGTTGCCACCACAACTCCCCCAAGTTTTAAAGATCGCCTTCGATTCCTTTTACGCTGAATCGCCACAGTGATTGCTTCCGCATCGCTATGCGTCATCTCAAGGGAGTCGTACATGCGTCCTCTACATGACTCACAGTGGGAAGCACCTTGCAGATTCATGTGCCCACAACGCTGGCATTGCAGTAGCACTCCAGATGGAGAGGATAGGTTGGTTGTACGCACACTATTTTGCTCTACTGCTTGCGATGTTTGCGTCCGGGAAGGGTTTCGGTGGTCGAGGCCGGGGTTTGCTACGGACGATAGTTTTTGGAACGTCTCGATCAATTCTTCCCAAGAATCTTGTCGCGCTGAGGGTTCGAGTGCAACGGCTTTCAGTAACGCTGCGTCGATATCTTCGGTAACTGAAGGTATGGATCTACTGAGAGGGCGAATGCGTTCCAATCCTTGTTCAGCAAAGATGGCTGCGGGAATTATGCTTGAGAACGGAGTGTTACCGCTACATAGGAGGTAAGCCATAATACCCATCGAATAAATATCAACGCTTGCCGCCTGAGTTTGTGCCATTCGCAACTCGGGCGCCATGAAAGCTGCCGAGGTTGATGACATTTGTACATGACCGGAGTTGTCTTCAGGGGTCGGAAGAGGGTGGATCCCAAAGTCTGAGATCCATATTTTGTCCTGAGCATCTATGAAAATGTTCGATGGTTTGATTCCAAGATGGTTGATACCTAGATTAGCGTACTGACTCAAGGCTCGGGAAAGGTCAATTAGGATCGTACTGACTCGCTCAACAGGAAATTCAGGGTGGTTCGCAATTGGAAGGCGGCTGTCTTCATATTCGGAGACGAGGAATAGGGATTGATTGTGAATGCCGAATCGTATTATCGGCATTACATTAGGATGTTCGATCTCCTGAAGGCGGGACATTTTGGCTAGAAATGCCTTAACATAAGATTCGTCTAGAGAGATATATGGACGCATCACTTTCAGCCGGACAGACCTTGATTCCTCTGGATCAAATGCCATATATGACGATGCCCAAGAGGTTGCCCCTAGGTAGCGTTCGATACGATATCTCTCAAAAATCTCTTCTCGTTTTTGGGTCACGAAAATTTCCTGTCGGAGTCGCGTGGTTTAGGCAAATATGTGTCGCGCAACTGGTATTTTGGGGTTACTCGTATGATAGGCTTGTTTCATCACGATAGATAGTCATACTATAACGCTTGATCAGGCTATAGTGGTCAGTATACGCTAAGGATCCGAGAAGTGGAACACGCTTGTTCGTATAGCTGATTTTATGGTGTGTATATGCCAGTAATTATATTCGAGGGGTCTGAAAATTTCTTAAAGCAACATGCTGTTACTGAGCTTCGGAGTAAGCTCGGGTTGACTATGCTTGATGATCCCAATGTGCTGACGGCTGAAGCTGCGGGATTCAGCTTTGAGGATTTAGTTATGTTTGCTAGTGCAACTCCTTTTCTTTCTGCCTCGAGGCTAGTCTGTATCTCTGGTTTGCTCGATAAGGTGTACCCAAAGGGCTCAGGGAATAAATCATCTCGTGGTCGTGGAAAATCACGTAGTCAGGGTGGGTGGGATCCACAGCAATTATGGCGTTATCTTGATGAGGACCTGCCGGAATCGACAACGGTACTGCTAATCGAGGATGCGCTGCCGACGGGAAAACTTCAGGAAGAACTTCATTCGGTTACTGAAATTCAATCGTTTTATCCGTTGTCCCGTTCAGATGTGCAGACCTGGATTTCTCGACGTGTTGCGGAAAGACAGTCGGCGATAGAGCCTGCTGCTCTGTCGCGATTGGCCGACGTATACAAACCTTTGGTCGGGGGGACTCGGAGGGAAGACAGTACGGGGATAGGGTTACGGCAGCTAGATCAGGAAATTGAGAAGCTGTGCGTGTATTCGGGCGGGGAGAGGCCGATAGGCCCAGGGGATGTCGCTGCATTTATTGAGATGGAACCGGAAGCGAATATTTTCAGGTTCGTTGACGCTGTATACGAGGGTAGGCTTGTTCCAGCACTCAATTTGCTGGAGCTTCTTTTAGCTAGCGGTAAAGAGCCGTGGTACCTATATAACATGCTTGCACGAGAAGCGCGGTTACTGGTTGGCGCTCATTATATGGTGAAGGATGGAGCTTCACATTCCGATATTCGATTGGTTTTAGGATTATCTCCTCGTGCTCCCCTTGATTCATTATTGAGGAGGGCAAGAAGGATGTCGGAGGGGGGATTGCAGCGCAACTATGATTTGTTGATTGAGTCAGATATGTTGAGAAAACGGAGTAGCGTATACACTGAGCGGATGTTGGTAGAGCAATTAACGGAAGACTTGTGCTCTAATGTGGGGTGATCAAGTGAGCAGTAATTGTTCATCGTGGTGATGACGAGAGGCTGAGGGGATCTCCACGAAATCCTCTCAGCCTCTCTTGTTCCCATGCGTTATCGCACAGTACTTGAAAGATAACTTTTGCTAGGCGTGGGCAGTAGCCCTTTGAGTTGTTCGATACATCAGGACTCCCAGCCAGAGGGTAAGTGCTGATGTTAATATAGCTATGACCGGAAGCGCGACATGAGCTATGTCGCCTATTGGGCCACTATAAGCTTCAAGAATCCCTGTAGCGAGAAGAGCAACTCCTCCGACAGTCAGAAGCCGTCCAATCCATCTTGGATAATCTTCGCCTTTGATAATTGCTAGTCCGAACGATACCAGCATAGTTGCGAAGGAAATTTCTGATACCCAGGTTAATGCAGAGTTCGTGATTCCAAATGTTACATTGGTCACAACAATGCCGGTGCCGAGAGCTGCTGCTCCGAGTCCCAGTTTAGCCAAGGACGCTCCAGATTCACTCTTGAGAGTGCGTTGGAGAGCGACCATTCCAGCTAGGATTAGCACTACTGAGAGTACGATGACGAGGGAATCACCCACGAAGAAACCTGTGCTGCGGGTGGCCTCCTTGACTTGAGCTTGAGCAATTCCGGTATCCTGGATACGATTTAGAATATTAGCAAAAGTGATAAGAACTGCGCCGACAATCGCTGAGATTGCTCCCAAACGAATCAGCATTCTGTCTCCCATGTATACCTCCTGTATAAAATTCGGGATGAACTTAAGATTAGTACAATTCGACTTTTTCAAAGTGCCGACTGGCGTTTATTAAGTGATCTCACCCTTAATGAAAAATAAAACAACGTGTGATTCCACTTCGCCAATTTCAGTAGTTGCGCATTTGCACCTCCAAGCAAAAAAGATTTGTCATTATAGACGTATTAACGCCGATTCGTCAAGAATGGATACTGAAATCGAAATCTCAGTGGCAACTTGGGATGCGAAATACGCAACGTATAATGCTTAGCTGGCTAGTAAAGTCGATTAGCAGTTTGATAGCCATACAGGAAGGAGTTTTGCGATTTATAGTCGAAGTTGCCGGCTATGGCGCCGTCACGTTGGATGAATGTCGGCTCTTGTAGTTTAGTTTGTGCCTGTGGTTACTTGAATTAGGGTGCTCTATTATGCTATATTGCCTTTCGGTTTGGGGGCGGAATTAACACTTTGAATTTAAGGTCAGTCAGAGTACTAGAGTGACTGGGTGAGCTAAATCGTGGAAGCATACTACGCTCAATATGGTTTGGTTGCGGTGCTGACCGTGGTTGCCGTGGTGGTGCCAGCCAGCATGTTGCTGATATCGCGGATAGCCGCAATATTTCCGGTAAGGCCGAGCCGTCCGAGTGCGGTTAAACAGGATATGTACGAATGCGGTATGGAACCTATAGGCGGCAAATGGATTCAGTTTAACTTTCGATACTACGTATTCGCGCTTCTTTTCGTCATCTTTGATGTGCTTGCTTTACTGATGTATCCGTGGGCAGTTCATTTCAAGGATGCAGTGGTAAATCAGGGAGCTGGGGGTGTGGCATTAGGTATGCTTGTTGTGTTCATTACCCCTATTGCGGTGGGTTGGCTGTACGCGTGGAAGAAGCACGCACTTGAATGGGATTAGGTGTTATTTATGGTAGATGGTTTGTTTGACAGTCGAGATTTGGATCAATATAACTTGAGGTCACCGGAACTTGAGTCATATGAGGGAGATCAAATTAACCAGTTGAAGGCTGAAAGGACATCTCCGTATCCGGAGCCTTTGCTTCCAACAACAGATGATGATCTCCACAGAGGGTACATGCTGACCAGTCTGGATGCTCTATTCAACTGGAGTAGAAAGAGTTCGGTATGGCCATTAAGCTTTGGGTTGGCTTGTTGCGCTTTCGAGATGATGGCCTCAGCCATGGGAAGGTTCGATATAGCACGGTTTGGGATGGAAGCATTCAGGGCTACTCCGAGACAAGCGGATTTGATGATTGTGGCGGGCACGGTCACCTGGAAGATGGCACCGCCTATCAGGCGCGTATACGAACAGATGGCTGAGCCTAAATGGGTGATATCCATGGGGGTTTGTGCTACGAGCGGCGGTCCATATTACCAGTCTTACAGCGTCGTTCCAGGGGTCAATCACATCGTTCCTGTTGATGTGTATGTACCTGGCTGTCCTCCTCGACCTGACGCTCTTCTCTACGGGATAATGCAACTCCATGAAAAGATCAAACGCTATAGTCTGGCCGGTCGCCGTGCCGGGGAAGAGCGGTTCTGAATGCCATTGGTTGCAGGGTATGCGCTAGCGGAATCTTTTCAGGATCACAATCCAAAAGTTGCTACTACTTCGGATGAACATCAGGTATGGGTGGATCCTCTTTCAGTGTTCTCACTTCTGGAGCATCTTAAGAGTGCACAAGGGTATGAATTTGATTACCTATCGGCAATTACCGCAGTGGACTACATCGAATATTTCGAACTTGTGTATCACTTGAGAGCTATCAAGAGCAATCAAACAGGGGTTGTTAAGACGCGTCTATACGATCGGGAAAACCCATCAGTGGAGTCGGTTACAACCCTTTGGCGTGGTGCAGAATTGCAGGAAAGAGAGATATGGGACCTTATGGGGATAAGTTTCCAAGGGCATCCCAATTTAAAGCGAGTGATGCTTTGGGAAGGGTTCCCGGGACACCCTCATCGTAAAGATCATATGGGTGGGTAGGGAAGAAGTTTACCAGCTGTCACGTCGCAGATAAGTGCCTCCGCCGGCATAAGATTGTCAGCAAAGGACGATAAAAGGGAAATGTCAGTAAGTAGCAATCCCGTAACTGTAAATATAGGTCCACAACATCCGAGCACCCATGGTGTGTTTAGGTTAAAAGTCGAGTTCGATGGAGAGGAAATCCTGGACTTGGAGCCTGTGTTTGGATACTTGCATCGTGGCACGGAGAAATTGGCAGAAGAGCGTAACTACTCTCAAGTAATCACGCTAACTGATCGCCTTGATTACACTGCTTCCATGACTAATAATCAGGCTTATGTTCTAACGTGCGAAAAGCTTGGTCAAATAGATGTCCCTGAACGTGGTCTGTACCTTAGGGTGATAGCGGCAGAACTCCAAAGGGTAGCGGCCCATCTTATGGCTACGGGTTTTCTTCTACAGGACATGGGAGCTATGGGCACGCCACTGATGTACTGCTTCAGGGAGAGGGAGCGTATTCTCGAGTTGTTCGAAATGCTCTGTGGAGCACGTATAACCAATAGCTATATGAGGATTGGTGGCGTTTTCTACGACGCCCCGGAGTCATTCTGGCCGGCTCTGCGTCAGTTTTTGGCTGAGATGCCAGAGTATATTGATGAATATGAATCGTTAATGACAGGTAATGAAATTCTCTTGGGTCGAACTAAAGGCGTGAGTTCTTTGTCAATCGAGGATATCGTGAACGCATCTATCAGTGGACCTATGCTGCGGGCAGCAGGGCTTTCATGGGATGTCCGGAAATCAGATCCTTATGATATTTACAGTTCTCTGGATTTTGAAGTACCAGTTGGCACTCAAGGAGATGTCTACGATCGTTATTGGGTTCGCCTGCAAGAGATGCGACAGAGCCTGAGTCTTGTTGAACAGTGCGTTAGTAGGATTCCTCAGGGGCCTGTTCGTGCGGAAGTTCCTCTCATATTTCGTCCACCAGAGGGAGATGCCTACGTTCCTATCGAGGCGCCCAAGGGGGAATTAGGCTTCTATATCGTAAGTGATGGCGGTATCTCTCCCTACCGTTGCAAGATTCGCGCTCCATCATTTATCAATCTGACACTTCTCAAAGAAATGCTTATAGGTCGAAAAATGGCAGATCTTGTTGTGATACTAGGGAGTATTGATATCAATATGGGGGAGGTGGACCGCTAATGTCACCTTCCGTGTTGGAAAATAACGCACTATACCAGAGCATTTATAGTGCGATTAATTGGGTGATGCCCGATTTTCTGGATAGCATCGTTGGGTATGCGGCTGCTTTTGCTATGGTAATGCTGGTTGCGAATTTGGTGTTGGTCATAACGCCACTTTTTATATGGTTCGAACGGCGGATACTAGGCCGGTTCCAGCAGCGCTTGGGGCCCAATCGGTGGGGGCCATTCGGGCTACTACAACCCATAGCTGATGCTATCAAATTGATCATCAAGGAAGATATTGTTCCCCGTGGCGCGGACCGATTGGTCTTTAACGCGGCCCCCGTCATACTGTTCATGCCAGTCATGCTTATGGTCGCAGTAATTCCCTTCGGAACTCAATTTTATCTTGTGGACCTGAATGTTGCAGTTTTGTACATTATCGCGGTTGGGACACTGGAAACTATTGGAATCTTTATGGCAGGTTGGGCTTCTGGCAATAGGTACGCGCTAATGGGAGCTGTGCGATCTGTTGCAATGTTAGTGAGTTATGAGGTTCCGTTAGTTATGTCCCTTGCAGCCGTATTGTTATGGGCTGGGTCAATGTCTCTTGTGGAAATTGTGGACAAGCAGCCGGTTCCGCTCATCCTTTTGCAGCCGCTAGGGTTTTTCGTATTCATTGCAGCTACGATAGCTGAGATGAACCGTGCGCCTTTTGATCTCATCGAGGCCGAATCAGAGATTGTTGCGGGATACCATACGGAATACAGTGGCATGAAATTTGGAGTGTTTCAACTTGCCGAGTTTGCTAGTGTAGTAGTGGGTGCTGGATTCATTACCGCGATATTCCTCAAGGGGGCAGCCGGATGGTCGTTCTTGCCGTCTCCTGCATGGTTTAGTCTGAAATGGCTCGCAGTGATTTTTTGTATTATTTGGATCCGTGCGACACTGCCAAGGGTTCGCGTGGATCAGGTGATGGCTTTCGCCTGGAAATTCCTTTTACCTCTAAGTGCGATTAATTTGATTCTTGTAGCTGTTGAGATGGTTATTTGGCCGTCGCCCAATGGTGCCCAGTTATGGATGATTGGACTTATCAACTTTGCGGTAGCCGCAGTTGCGATTGCAGTACTAGCTACTGCGCTGGGGCATAGGAATTTCGCTCCGCGGAGTCCTCAAATTCCCACAAGCACAGTTGTTGGCGAAAAGGTGGTGTAGGCTATGTACGGTATTGGCATTGCAAAAGGGTTGCTGGTCACGCTTAGAAATCTTTTCAGGACGCCTTCAACGGTTCAATATCCTGAAGAACGAGTAGAGCAACATTCGCGATTTCGAGGACAGGAATTCTCATGGTATGAAGAGAGGTGCACTGGGTGTGCAAGCTGTGCTAAGTACTGCCCTCTTGGTATCATTGAAATAGTGACTGATCCTAGCCAACAGGCAATTCAAGATGGGGATAAGTACGCTATTGAGAAATTTGATATAGACATCGGGAGGTGTATGTATTGCGGTCTCTGCGTTGAGGCCTGCCCGTATGATGCACTTTTCATGGGGAGCGGGTTTGAAAGAGCGCGATACACTAGGGATGAGCTCTTTATTCCAATGGAAGAGCTAAAAAATGCCACGAAGCGTCCGAGTACTTGGTTCCGACCTCAGCTTGAGGGTAAGGGGTACGACCCTCAGTCCGGTCAACCTCTGGGATGGAAAGACGTGGGTAGACATGAAGCACCTGATTACGAGGCTATGCAAAGGCGATGGGCTGACCGTTAGCTGTTGGGTGCATCGGGATATATGAGTGTGGTGGAAATTCTTTTTAGGAGATTGAAAAGTAAGCGATGAGCGTCTTAACGGTTGCATTCTGGGTTTTGGCTGTCTGGGGAATAGCTAGTGCGCTTATGGTGGTGCATACCAAGGATATATTCAGGGCAGCATTATTTCTCGTCTCTACGTTTATTGCGGTTGCAGGCTTTTTCGTAATTCTGGGAGCAGAATTCCTAGCGGTCGTACAAGTCCTGGTGTATGCAGGAGGAATTTCTGTCTTGATTATCTTTGCTGTGATGTTTACGCGGGAGGTTGCTCAAGGCAATCAACCTAACCGATATTATGGGATTGGTCTGTTGCTCGGGGCTGCACTTTTCTTGGTATTAGCATTCACGGTAGTATCTACCAACTGGTTCCCGGAATTTCATAACACGGAGGAAGCTGACGCAATTGCGAGAGGGGCATTTTCTGATAGCTCTGGTGGATTAGGCGCATTGCTTCGAGAGAAATTCATCCTGCCGTTTGAATTAACGGCTATATTATTGCTTGCAGTTCTTGTGGGGGCTGTGGCTTTGGTAAAGGAGCGCTAAGGTGCCTCCATTAGAACATTTCTTACTTGTGGCCGCCGCCATATTTTCCATAGGCTTATATGGTGCACTATCTAGGAAAAACATTATCACGGTATTCATGTCGGTGGAATTGATGTTTAATGCAGTAAACTTGACGGCAATAGCTTTTGCTAAGTTTTTAGTGCCGGTATGGTCTAATAGATTTCTTTTTGGCCCAGAATTGAGTGAGTCGGTCCGGGCAGCTGGGGATATTGCTTTGAGTGGTCAGGTTCTGGCGATATTCATAATAGCTGTCGCCGCAGCTGAAATTGCTCTTGGTTTAGCTATCGTGATCGCGATATACAGGAATCGTGAGACCATAGATATCACTGACGTTGCATTAATGAAGAAATGAGAACGTAGCGAGATGTGGATTGAATTTGATCGTGCTCCGAACCTTATAGTCGCTGAAATGTGGAAACTGGCGATCGAGGGTGAAGGGCTACCAACAAAAATTATGCCTGCAAACGGGGATATAACTGTTTGGCACGAGGATCAAGAGTACCTGATTATGGTGCCCAAAGGTCGCGCTCATGTTGCAGAGGAAATTAAGCGAAAGTTATAGAGATGGTCTTGTTGTGGGACACTATGGACAAGGCTGTAAAGTATGGGAATGAGGAAGGAATTTTGAATAGATGAGTGACGTCGTCGCTTGGGGAATATTTCTGGCTCCGCTAACGGCTTTCCTTGTGATCGGGTTGGTAATACGTCCGTTCCTTAAGGAATTTCCTAAGCTAAGTGGCTACATTATAATCGTGGCTTTGGGAGGTTCACTGGTCCTTTCCTTGATAGCCTTCCGATCTGTGGTGACCGATGGTACCTATCTGTCTGCTGAATACACGTGGCTTAGTATTGGCGACTTAGTTCTTAATGTAGGGTTGCATATTGATCCGTTGACTGCTGTGATGATTGTCGTGGTTTCTTTCGTAAGTTTATTGGTGCAGATCTATTCACAAGGATATATGCAAGGAGACTCAGGTTATCATCGCTATTTTGCGTATATGTCTCTTTTCACTGCCTCGATGCTTGGTCTTGTCATGGCCCGAAACTTAGTGCAACTCTTCGTTTTTTGGGAGCTTGTTGGGGCGTGTTCGTATCTTCTAATAGGTTTCTGGTTTCATCGCCCATCGGCAGCAGCAGCGGCAAAGAAGGCATTTTTAGTGACTAGGGTCGGGGATTTCGGGTTCTTATTAGGACTTCTGTACCTTTTCAGTCAGAGTGGGGAATTCCTTGCAGAGGGACTGAATGTTCTTGACATATTGGATATACATCATGCTGCGGAAATGGGTTACATAGCAGTGAGCACAGCGACTTGGGTCTCCGTTGGTATACTCGCCGGAGCTATAGGTAAATCAGGACAATTCCCTTTGCATACTTGGTTGCCTGATGCGATGGAGGGACCGACGCCTGTCAGTTCTCTAATCCATGCTGCGACTATGGTGGCTGCCGGAGTGTTCTTGGTTGCTCGTATGTTTCCCTTGTTTGATGCATCTGGATCTGCACTCCAGCTAGTTGCAATAGTTGGGGCATTCACGGCGCTTTTCGCGGCTACCATGGGTCTCGTAATGAACGATATCAAAAGAGTACTTGCCTACTCTACGGTCAGTCAGTTGGGTTATATGATGTTGGCACTCGGGGTCGGTGCATATGTGCCAGCTTTATTTCACCTTGCTACACATGCTTTTTTCAAGTGCCTTTTGTTCCTGGGCTCAGGTAGTGTCAATCATGCCACGGGTACCTTTGATATGAGGTATATGGGGGGGCTTCGGAAGGTGATGCCAGTAACCTATGTCGCGTTTACGATAGGCTCCCTTAGTCTTGCAGGGATTTTTCCTCTTGCGGGTTTTTGGAGCAAGGATGAAATCTTTGCGAACCTTCGGATTGAATCAACAATACTACTGGTAGTGGCTGTTATCGCTGCTTTTTTCACTGCTGCGTATATAACCAGAGTTGTCCTCATGACCTTTCATGGTTCATTCCGAGGTGGGGCAGACAGTGATCCTAATGCAGATGCGCATGTCCACCTAGGCGAGTCCCCTATGGTCATGCTACTTCCTATGATAATGCTCGCGGTGCTCGCTGTAGTTGCAGGTGTATTGGCCAATCCAGTTATTGATTTAGGGATCATACCTGCCCATTGGTTAACTCACGATGTTTTCCATGAGCATGCGGAGAAGTTTGATATGGTAATTGCCATAATCTCGACGATGGTTGCCGTGTCTGGGATCGCGCTCGGTTACTTGATCTACAGGCGGGGCATTGATGAGGATTTCGTATCCGTTACACTTGGTCGTAAGGTTTCTGGCATTGTATCGCGTAAATACTATTTTGATGAATTATATGAAGACGTGATCACTACTAACTTTCTGTACAGGGGCGTGTTCAAGATATTAGCTTGGTTCGATATGAATGTGGTTGACAGGATAGGTGACGCGATTGGGTGGCAAGGTAGAAATGTTGGGAAAATTATTGCGGTGATTCAGACTGGGCAAACTCAGATATATATGGGAACTGTTTCCGCAGGTTTGCTCACACTATTTGCCGTGCTAATCACAAGGGGTCTCTAACTATATGGCTGAATTTCCAATTTTATCCGCTGCAATATTTGTCCCGGCAATCGGTGCGCTCATCATTCTCTTGTTGGGAGGGAATGTTCGTAAAGTTCGTGCAATTGCTATTGGAGCAGTACTTATCGACTTCCTTATTTCTGTGCAACTTTTCGCGCAATTCAAGGAGGGCTATCAATTCGAGGAGAAGATAGAAGGGTGGATCCCGCTACTAGATTCCTCATATCACTTGGCAGTAGACGGGTTAAGTGTCACATTGATCCTATTAACTGGCCTTATAGGATTGGTAGCGGTACTTGGTTCTATGACTGTTAACCTGAGGGTGCGTGAATATTTCGTCTGGCTGTTGCTGCTGCAGACGTCGGTTATGGGGGTATTTGCAGCGCAGGATTTGATACTCTTTTTCGTATTTTGGGAGCTTGAATTAATACCGATGTACTTCCTGATATCAATTTGGGGAAGTGGGCGCAAAGAATACTCGGCTATGAAATTCCTGATATTTACCTTGGCCGGCAGTGCTTTTATGTTGGTGGGGATACTGACCTTGTTCTTCTCAACAGGCACTTTTTCTATGCAGGAACTTTTGGCACAAGATCTCTCGATGGGTCTTTTGCTTCCTACCTCTGTTGTTTTCTGCCTGTTCTTCCTTGGATTTGCAGTGAAATTACCCTTGTGGCCCGTCCACAGCTGGTTGCCTGACGCGCATACCGATGCCCCAACCGCAGTCAGCGTAATGCTCGCTGGGGTTTTGCTAAAGTTAGGCGGGTATGGTTTGCTTCGGATCAATATTGGTTTCTTTCCGGAAACTAGCGCAACGTTTGCTTGGGCGATGGCTGTTCTTGCGGTCATTTCTATCTTGTATGGCGCCGCGATTACTTTGAGGCAGACGGATCTGAAACGGCTGATAGCCTATAGCAGTATCAGCCATATGGGATTTGTAGTTCTGGGCGTTGCTTCTGTTGGGGCAACTGGAGGGGTTAATGCGATCGGACTAACAGGAGCGGCATTACAGCTGTTTACCCATGGTACGATTACGGGACTTCTGTTCCTGCTTGTTGGATTAGTGTATGAGCGTGCGCATACCCGTAGCATTGCTGAACTTGGAGGTCTGGCCGTCCGGATGCCCTTCGTGACGGTCGCTTTCTTGATTGGTGGTCTGGCTGCCCTTGGGTTACCAGGTCTCAGTGGATTTGTTGCTGAAGCCTTGGTATTCCTTGGGACCTTCCCGGTATATGGTTGGGCTACCGCAGCCGCGGTGGTATCAATTGTACTGGCTGCTGGGTATATCCTCTGGACCATCCAGCGAGTTCTGTTTGGTCCAAGCCATGAAAGATACGCTGACTTAAGGGATGCAACGTGGTATGAAAAAATTCCTGTTGCCCTTCTTATAACCTCGATAGTTGTCGTTGGGTTATATCCTTCTTTGGTAACAGACGTGTTAAATGATGGAATCACGGGCATGTTGGGGAATTTTCTAGGGTAACTATAAGTTAGTTTAAGGAGACAATCAGAGGTAAATGCAGACGAATGATCTCATATTAGTAGCGCCAGAATTGGCGCTTGCAATAACTGCCGCAGTGGTGTTGCTTACCAGTGTTCTTCGCCAGGGGAAAATGTTGATATTACCGATCTCGCTGATTGGTATTGCGACCTCTTTTGGCTTGTTATGGAATCTGCATGGCGATCTTTCGGCAACTGGTGAATACCTTGAAGCGTTCAATAGCTTTCTCGTGTTTGATCAGTTCGCGGAATACCTCAAATTTCTCATATTAGGTGTGCTTACGGTTGTCGTGCTTGCATCGTGGGGATACTTGGATCGGGTTGACGGGTTGCGGGGAGAATATTATTGCATTCTCTTTATATCTGTAGCAGGAATGATGTTACTACCTTCAGCAGTCGAGTTGATAACGATGTATGTAGCTTTAGAAATCGCTACTCTCCCAATTGCTGCGTTGGCAGCTATATTTCGGACAGATCGATCTACTGAAGCAGGAATTAAATTTCTTTTGATTGCTGCTATTAGTAGCGCTATTTTGCTGTACGGTATCGTTCTGATTTATGGGTTGATTGGATCCACTGAATTCGTTGACATTGGACTGGGTGTTAGTGAGTATCTTCAGGTCGGTACTGGCGGAGACAACGTAGCGATTATTGTGGCACTTGTACTCGTGACTGTGGGGTTTGGTTTCAAAATATCCGCAGTGCCTTTTCATATGTGGGCTCCTGATGTGTACGAAGGGGCACCTGCTCCAGTTACAGGATTTTTGTCAGTGGCGAGTAAGACAGCAGGGGTTGCGATACTCTTGAGGGTTTTCTATGTTGTGTTCGGATCTCTTGATATTGATTGGAGCGCAATATTCATAGGTCTCAGCGTATTATCGATGATTATCGGGAATCTTGTGGCGGTCGCCCAACGCAACATCAAGAGAATGCTTGCCTATAGCACTGTTGCCCATGTCGGTTATATATTAATCGGGCTAGCCTCGGTTCCTGCAAGGGCTGAGTCGCTCGTTGAATTCACTGCAGTAGGAGCTGTACTTTTCTACTTGGCTGCCTATGCTGTGACAAATTTGGCTGCGTTTTTTGTGATAACTTCGCTTTCCCGCACAGAGGATTTAGAAGAAATCCAAGACTATCGTGGGCTTGCTCAAAGTAATCCCTATCAAGCTGGTGTGATGGCATTGTCTATGGTGTCACTGACGGGTATTCCTCCGACCGCAGGATTTATGGCGAAGTTGATGATTTTTAGTTCAGCTATAGCGAGTGATCTCGTTTGGCTAGTAGTGATAGGTGTCCTTACGAGTGTGGTTGCTGCCTACTATTACCTTCGCGTTGTCCGAGTCATGTATACTGTCCCGGACGAATTGCCTGATACAGCTGAGACTCCAGTCAGTATGAAACTAGCTCTCGCAGTAACAGTAGTGGGTATATTGTCCATGGGTGTTGTTCCTGCAATTTACATCCAGTTGGCGAACGATGGAGCTGCTGCTCTTCTCGGGAGCATGCCATTTTGACACGCCATGAATGCAATGCTAGACTTGCGGCTGCCTTACCTTATCCTGTGATTCAACGACTGGGTGCTTGAAATCCCTATGCAGCATGACTCGAAGATAGGAATAATTCATTCCCCTACGCAAGATGCAAGGAATTTCGCGCAAGATCTTGCGAAACACATCTCGCCTTCAATTCTTGGCTGGATCGCTGAAACGGGTGATTTTGCGAATCACTTGCCTTCATCGGATAGTCCTGATATTTCCGGTACTGCTCTTATAGTCACTGTAGGGGGTGATGGTACTATTCTTCGTGCAGCAAGGGTCGCTTCTCCCCATCGCATCCCAATTGTTGGCGTGAATTTGGGGCGATTAGGGTTTATGACAGAGCTAGGTGTAGATAATGCCCTCGAAAATATTACGCGGTATTTCAATCAAGAGAATGTTACTGTTGAGACGCGCTCAATGCTCCGCGTCACGGTACGTAAAGGGCGTGAGGATATTCGTGTTGACGCCCTCAATGATGTTGTAGTTGGTCGGGCTGGGCCACCACGCTTGGTCCACCTTGATGTTAGCCTGAATGGAGTTGCCCTAACGAGATATTCAGCTGATGGGGTGATTGTAGCCACCGCCACAGGGAGTACCGGGTATGCTCTGGCCGCGGGCGGGCCGATACTTCATGCATCCTCTTCGGATGTTCTGGTTATCCCGGTTGCACCTCACGTTAGCTTGTCTACATCGTTAGTGCTTCCCGGAGATACGACTATAGGGTTGAAGGTTGCCAGCGATAGCCCGGTGGTGGTTAGTGTTGACGGCTTATCTGACATCGAGGTTGATTTGAATGATGATATCCAAATTGGCCAAAGCCCGTATCAGGCTCGATTTCTCCGTGCGAATGATCCTCGTCATTTTTATGCCACTCTCATTCAGCGGCTGGGTCTGATTCCTGGCGCAAGAGCGTAAACAATATCACTATTTTGGGCTCTTCAATGTAGCTTGAAATATGAACTCTAATATAGTGGTGTCGATATGAATAGTGAATTCCTTCTGCAAAGTGAAGTTGTGTACTCAGGGACAGCCTTCAATATTCGTCTAGATTCGATAGCGTTGGATGATGGAACTGCAGTCACTTCAGAAACGGTTGATACTAGCGACTCTGTCATCATATTGCCCCTATTAGGTGATAGCAAAATAGTTCTTATTCAGCAGTATAGATACGCAGTGGAAGGATGGGTTCTCGAAGCACCTGCCGGAGGCATACAAGATGGGGAAAGCCCGTTGGCTGCTGCTGAAAGAGAACTTTTAGAGGAGACAGGCTATCGGGCTGGGGAAATGGAAGCATTAGGATCCTTCTGGCTGGCTCCGGGGATCTCTAATGAATTCATGCATGCATTTGTTGCTCGCGATATGATACTAGAAGGATCTCAACTTGAAAAAGATGAATTGATCCATACTGCAATTCATGATATTGAATTAATCACCTCACCGAGTTCGGCAGGCATCATACAAGATGCGAAAACTTTGGGATTACTGTGGCTTTTTCGTCATTGGTATGATGGGAATTGAGTAGCTTAGCTTTTCGCGGTTACGTCTGGAGCGAATTTGAGGTACAATTTAGGTTCACACGACTTGTAAGTGGTTTTACAAAGTAAATTGATAGGGGTTAGATATGGATTATGATGTATTGGTGGTCGGGGCAGGTCTTGCAGGGATGAGGGCAGCACTGGCTGCTCAGCAGGCTGGAGCCGATGTCGCAATACTGTCCAAAGTGCATCCAGTGAGGAGTCATTCTAATGCGGCTCAGGGGGGTATTAACGCTGCCCTGACTGATAGGGGTGATGATTGGCAAGAGCATGGCTATGAGACAGTAAAAGGTAGTGACTATCTCGGAGATCAGGATGCGATAGAAGTGTTAGCTGAGGAAGCCGGTAATGAAATCATTACACTTGAGCATATGGGGGTAATCTTCAGCCGCAATGAAGAAGGATACCTAGGCACCAGGAGATTTGGTGGACAACAAAGGGCACGGACGTTTTTCGTTTCTGACTTTACTGGCCAAGCCTTGCTACATGTCATGTTTGAACAGCTTCTCAAGTCTGGGGTAAGAGTGCTTGATGAATGGTTCGTGACGTCACTCGTCACCCATGAGGGGGTATGTACTGGGGTGACTGCCTTGGAGATGCGGACGGGTCAGATTCACACAGTTGGTGCTCGTTCAGTTATTTTGGCGACGGGTGGGCTAGGACGAGTTTTCGAACCATCTACTAATGGATTGGTTTGTACTGGTGATGGAATGTCTTTGGGGTACAGAGCAGGAGCTCCTTTGATGGATATGGAGATGGTTCAGTACCACCCCACCACGCTCAAAGGCAATGGGTTGTTGATTAGCGAAGCAGCACGTGGGGAGGGCGCCCATCTTCTGAACGCTGACGGCGAGAGATTTATGCAAAAGTATGCTCCTAACATGCTTGAGCTTGCCTCGCGGGACGTTGTATCGCGAGCTGAGCAGACAGAGATTAATGAAGGTAGGGGTATTGATGGTTGTGTGCTTCTGGATTGTCGCCATCTTGGTCGCGATTTCATCCTCGAAAAACTTCATCAAATTCACGAAGAGGGTATGACTTACGCGAACGTTGATCTTACCAAAGAACCCATCCCGATACGTCCGGGTATGCATTATCAGATGGGTGGATTGAAAACGGACGTTGACGGAAGGTGTTGGGATGAACTTGGAGGAGGATGGGGTGGAGTAAAGGGTCTTTTCGCTGCAGGTGAAGTAGCTTGTGTGAGTTTGCACGGTGGCAACCGATTGGGTGCGAACTCATTGCTTGATACCGTTGTGTTCGGTAGAAGATCTGGAGTAGCTGCAGCATCCTTTGCGAAGGATATTGCGGGTCGAGGTATCCCGCTTCCTGGGCAACAAGTTCAGGCGGAAGAAGAAGCTCGTATTAATGTCTTACTGGGTAGTGGTGGTGCCGGGGAGAGCGTTGCCGGTATGCGGTTGGAAATGGGTGAGGTCATGAATGAACACGTCGCAGTTTTCCGTAACGAAGAAGGTATGAGGGTTGCCTTTGATAAGATTAAGGATTTGCAACGCCGATATGCATCTGTATCAGTCAAGAACTCAGGCAGGATATATAATACTAGCCTTATCTTTGCACTTGAGCTTGGATTCATGTTGGACTGTGCCGAATCTATTGTGAGTGGTGCGCTACAACGAAAGGAAAGCCGAGGAGCCCATACCCGGACTGATTTCCCGGATAGGAATGACACTGAGTGGATGAAGCATATACTGGTGTATTACGAAGAGGATGCGGAGCCGCGCACGTCCACTTTGCCTGTGGTAATTACTCGGTGGGAGCCGCAAGTTCGGTCCTACTAATAGGAATATTGGGAACACTCAAGGAGGGTCTGAATTGAAGACGAGTCTTAAGGTGAAACGCTACAACCCCGAAGATGAGGGCAAGGGAACGTATTTCGAAGAATTTACTGTCGATATGGAGGAATACAATACGGTTCTTGATGCACTGATAGCAGTCAGAGAGTATGAGGATGAGTCACTCGCAGTTCGGTGTTCATGCAGGGGATCTATTTGTGGGTCATGCGGTATAAAGGTTAATGGGAACGGGGCGCTTGCATGCAAAACCAAAATCCTTTCTGTTGCTCCAAATGAAGAAACTATAACTGTTGAGCCCATGGGTAACATGCCTGTGCTGCGCGACCTCGTTACTGACATGACTCCATTTTGGGATAAATTGCGTGGAGTTGAGCCATGGCTTCAGGTTGAAGGCCCTGAACCCGAAGGCGAATACCTTGCATCAGCAGATGCCATGACCCATTTGAATGGGGTTATGAGTTGCATAATGTGTGGCGTGTGCGTGTCTGACTGCACATCGCTAGAAGTCTTTGACCAGTTTGTAGGACCGGCTGCTTTGGCTAAGGCATATCGGTTCGTTGCGGATCCGCGGGATGAAGCGGACTTAGAGCGTTTAGGAAGCCTGAACGAACCAGGAGGGATATGGGATTGCACTCGCTGTATGGCATGTGTGCAAGTGTGCCCAAAAGGGGTTGCTCCTATGGAGAGGATTATGAAATTGCGAGATGCCGCGATAGGAGCGGGATTTGATAATACTTCTGGTGCTAGGCATGCAGAAGTTTTTACTGAAATTATCAAACAAGACGGTCACCTGGATGAAACGATGTTGACGGTCGGAACTATTGGCATGTTTAACGTCGGTCGTATGATGTCATTGTTACCCATAGCAGTTCGGGCTTTATTGCACGGGAAATTACCCTTGATGTATCCCTTCACCCGTGTTGCCGAGGGGGTAACACAGATCAGGAAGATTTTTGATCACGTGGAGGCGAAAAAATGAAATATGCTTTCTTTCCTGGTTGCGTATCCCGAGGGGGATGTCCAGAACTTTATACAGCTGTTATGAACGTTTGTGGAACTCTGGGCATTGAACTCGAGGAAATGACCAGTGCATCGTGCACTGGTGCTGGGGTTCTTCAAGAAAAGAATTTACGATTGGGCGACACCCTCAATGCTCGTAACTTCGCGCTTGCTGAGCAGATGGGTCTGCCAATTATGACCATCTGCAGTACGTGTCAGGGTGTCATGGCACAGGCTAATAGCCGTCTACTTGCGGATCCACACTACCTTGCAGAGATCAACGAGCCTTTGGCTGACGAGGGGCTCGAATACAAAGGTACGGTCGAAATAAAGCATATGTTGTGGGTTCTGCTTGAGGATGTTGGTGCTGAGGCACTGAAGGAGCGTATAGAGATGCCACTGTCTTCTTTGAAAGCTGCTCCTTTCTATGGGTGCTACATAGTACGCCCTACCAATGTACTTGGATTTGATGAGAACCCGGAGCGCCAGCAGTCTCTTGAGCAGTTAATTGAAATTGTCGGTGCGGAGGTCGTAGATTTCCCTGGTAAAACAAAATGCTGTGGATTCCCGATACTTACCATCAACGAGAATGCATCGTTGAAGATGGTGGCTAATCATACAGGGGATGCGCAGGAACTTGGTGCAGACATCATGGTCACTCCTTGCCCACTATGCCACCTGAATCTGGACGGATTTCAACCAAGGGCTGCAAGGAAGAACAAGAGGAAGATAGAACTGCCCATTCTTCATTTACCGCAACTCATTGGTTTAGCACTTGGTCTGGACCCTAAAGAATTAGGTTTGCAGCGACATATAATGTCACCCAAAAAAGTGCTATCAGGATTAGGTGTTCGAATGTAACGACTAGTTATGAAGAGTGAGGACCCTACTCTTCTATCTGTACTATACCTGTTGTTCCATCTACAACCAGAATTGCCCCATCGGTGATGCTGGTTGTAGCTCGTTTAGTAGCCATCACTGCCGGAAGGCCGTACTCGCGTGCGACTATCGCTCCATGAGACAAGATGCCGCCAGCGTCTGTTACGAGTCCCCCAATCGTAGCGAATAAAGGAGTCCATGGAGGCGTGGTGGACTTGCATATCAAGATGTCCCCTGGTTCGACCTTCGCAAAGTCTTCGGTTGTGAGTATTACCCGTGCTATGCCTCTATATGTGCCTGCTGATGCCCCTATCCCCCTCAGCACGTTCGGGGTCGATGGGTCTTCAAAGGATTCCACATAGTGGGGTATAAATTTGGTCGTTTCCATTTTCTCCTGAAGCAACTCATCTGTTGGGGGATGACCCAAATATTGCGGGGGAGTAACAGTGAGGAAGTGGTTTCGCTTTTCCTTCCTATCGGCGATCAATGCCGTATATGATTCAGACGTTTCACTTGCCGGAGGGAGTGTAAGAGCTTTCCTTATTTCATCAAGTTCCAAATAGAATATATCCCTAGAATCGGACATTAGTCCTTGTTGTACCAGAGTTTCTCCACACCGTAATGCTATCCTGCGCATCTGGGCCCCGGTCGCTTGCTCGATGTAGAAAGCGTGATCTTCTCGTATTGGCCAAATGTCCTGACATATCTTCAGTATTCTGAAGAATAGGTCGTAGTTGCTGTCGTTAGTATCTAAGGAATCCCTCAGCGCTTCTACTGATTCTTCTCGTTTTGCTGCGAGATCTTGGTTTGTACTATCTCCAGAGTTTAAGGGGCTTAGAAGACTCTTGATAGTCAGGAATACGAAGGAAGGATCCTCCTGCCAGGTTGGTATCGATAGATCTAAAGAGGAAGAGCGGAACCCATAGGAATCTAGAAATCGGTCAACTGATGCGATATATTCTGAACATTGGCTGGAATTTCTCAGTTCAGTGATCATGGAATCCACATGTTTGTGATAAGACATAATCTGGTGAACAGGTGGCGCGTGTAAAGCCTCATTTGCCAGAACTCGAAGGGCTTGGTCGGTCTCTAGACTCTTGTTATGAAACCCTTGAAGTAATTCGTATGGAGCGAGCGGGTTATCCGAGGATGTTAATTGATCGTACAAAGATGATAGTACTCCTGTCGACTGAAATATCGGGCCGACTGCCTGCATATGAATTTGCCAGTGCTCCCTGTGAGTTTCCACGAAAAGTTCAAGCGTGTCAGGGAGTTGGCTTGCTTCTGTGCGTGCAAGATCGATACTTCGGAGTTTCTCGAGATTTCCCTGAAGTTTAGGTAAAAGGTCTGTATCCCATTTGTTCCGTGCTTCGGATAATCGATCTATTGTTGACTCAACGGATGGTGGGTCAACGGGAGGTTCCGGTTTAGGAACGCGAGGACTATAGGCGTATCCGTTTATGATTCGTCTGCGCGGGAGAGCAGGAGTCGTTGAAGGCGGTGGAGTTGGAGTTTCTCCGGGTCTGGGGCGAGACCATTCAGAGCTGAATGAACTTGTCAGGGGGGTGTTGGGGATTGGGGTGTGGACGTCATCCCAAACCCATGTGAAGTTCCGCTCTTCTTCGCTGTTCCATATGACAGGGAATGATGGGGGCTCAATATATTCGATGCTCATTGATGAATGATCCTTCGTTTAAGAGTCCTGCGGCATTTTAACACAAAGCTCATTTGATTGTTAATAACATGCGCATAGCAGGGTTGATCTATCTGGCTACCAATGTGACAATTGTAGTGTATTGCTATTTAATATCAGGAGGCTTTGGGATGCTGCGTAAACTTGTTGCTGAGGCTTTTGGAACTGCATGCCTCGTATTTGCTGGCACAGGGGCTGTCGTTGCGAATGAGGTGTCCGGGGGCGCGATTACGCATGTCGGTATCGCACTCACATTTGGATTGATAGTTATGGTGATGATTTTTGCCACTGGGCATATATCGGGTGCTCATATTAATCCAGCAGTAACACTCGCCTTTGCCTTGACCAAGCACATTCCGTGGGCTACGGTCCCAAAATATTGGCTTGCACAATTGGTGGGAGCCGCTTTTGGGAGTTTGCTGGTATGTGTCGTGATAGGTGACGGGGCAAGCCTTGGTGCTACGATGCCTCTGAATGGGGATGTGACAAGCTCTCTCGTTCTGGAAGTGATACTGACTATGATCTTAATGTTCGTGATTATATCTGTAGCAACAGACGAACGAGCTCAGGGATCACTTGCTGCCTTGGCAATAGGGTCTACTGTTGCTCTGGAGGCGATGTTTGCGGGGCCCATTTCAGGAGCATCAATGAATCCAGCTAGATCATTGGGCCCTGCCTTGGTAGGGGGACACTGGGCTGATCATTGGATATATTGGATAGGACCGATAGTGGGGGCAGCGGTAGGTGCTCTATTGTATACCTACATTAGAGGGAAGAGTCCTGCAAACGATTGATTGAGTTACCGGTGCACTGTTATTGCCAATTCAGTTCCCGGATTTGGCTTGCCTTTTGTTTCTCCTAGGCAAATTATGTTGGCTTGAATTGTTGTATTAGTTATATCAAGCAGGCCGACGGTGCCGAGTCGAAGATCTTTGTGCCGAGGGAAGGTGATACTACCACTGTTCATGATCAAGACGCCGTCTCTATATTCCAGTACTTCCTGGTGGGTATGACCACATATCATGATGTCTACTGGCTCGGGGAAATATGTCTGTAATTCAGATATGGGTCTGTTGGTTCTGGGTAGGCTATGGATCAT
>CEUZ01008636.1_pt1 | contig 32325 bp, 36 predicted proteins | sample 361511 | NCBI WGS metagenome assembly CEUZ01 (sample SAMEA2622822, study PRJEB7988) | marine metagenome | biome: marine biome (ENVO:00000447); feature: surface water layer (ENVO:00002042); material: "saline water (ENVO:00002010), including plankton (ENVO:xxxxxxxx)" | depth 5 m | reverse complement strand
GCTTCTGGTTCAGGTGCAAGTTCAGCTTCTGCCTCAGGTTCTGGTTCTGCTATCCCCAGTAGAGATTCTCCAGTCAAAATATTATCTAGGTTTACACCATCTTGATCATTCTTTGTTATTACATTAAGCAAGCGCCACCGTTTATTTTTAGAACGAGGACGGTCTTCTATTATCTCGATCACGTCGCCTATGCCACAGGTATTTTCTGGATCATGTACCGTCAGTTTAGCAGTCCGGCGCATGGCTTTTTTGTATAAACGATGGATATTATTCCATTCAGTTTGTACTACTATAGTGCGATCCATTTTATCGCTCAACACAGTTCCAATTTTTGTTTTACGTCTTTCAAAACTCATCGCAAGGCTTCAGCCAACTCCCTTTCTTTAACAATAGTCTTTATACGTGCAATTCTTCTTCTAATTCTTCTTATTTCCTTAACGTTAGTCAGTTGCATGGTTGATGCACGAAACCTAAGGTTCATCAATTCAGCCATGCAATTCGACAGTTCTTCGTCTAGATCTTCATCAATTAACGCCCTCAAATCATCGATTTCCATATCTATTCCATCCGCTATATAAAATTAGTCTCTTCTCAACACAATTTTAGTATTAATAGGAAGTTTATCTGATGCCCTAGACAAAGCTTCTCGCGCTTCTTCATCTGAAACGCCTGCCATTTCAAACAAAATACGTCCCGGCCTCACTACAGCCACCCAGTGGTCAACCACTCCTTTACCACTACCCATCCTAGTTTCCGCTGCTTTTGCTGTGACTGACTTGTCAGGAAATATCCTAATCCAAAGCCTGCCTCCACGACGAACATATCTAGTTATGACGCGACGTGCGGCTTCTATCTGCCTAGAAGTGATCCAGGCGGGCTCCAAAGCCTTCAATCCCACTTCACCGTAGTTCATGGTACTACCGGCCATTGAGTTTCCTTTACGCCTGCCCCTATGTTTATTACGGTATTTAACTCTCCGAGGCTGTAACATCCTTTTCCACCTCTTCTTCACGTTCAGCCGTGACTGTTACTTCTATAGGAGCCATTTCATCCTCCACTTCAATGGGCGAAGGTAGAACATCCCCCCTATAAATCCATGCTTTTACTCCAATCCTACCAAAATCTGTTGCTGCTTCCGCAACCCCGAAATCAATATCTGCCCGTAAAGTATGTAACGGAACCCTACCTTCCATTGCTTTATCAGTCCGAGCTATTTCAGCTCCTCCTAGCCGACCTCCTGCAATAATCTTTATTCCTAGAGCACCTGCCCCCATTGTCCTTGTCATAGCCTGCCTGATTGCGCGCCGGAATGCTATTCTTCTCTCCAATTGATCAGCTACACTTCTGGCAACAAGAAAAGCGTCAAGTTCCGGCTGTCTTATTTCCTGGATATCTAGCCTGGCTTTTTTTTCGGTTATTGATTCCAAATCTTTACGTAATTCTTCTACCTTGGTACCACCCCTACCTATTACTATACCTGGACGCGCAGTATGTACCGTTACCACAACTTCATTGGAACTTCGTTCAATTTCCACTTTAGATATATTTGCATCTGGCGATGAATCCAAAACCATTTCCCGTATTTTCAAGTCTTCCGAGACTTGACCACGATAGTCTCTTCCTCGAGAAGCAAACCACTTGGCTTGCCAATCTTTAATCACCCCTAAGCGAAACCCTATCGGATGTGTTTTATTTCCCAAAACCAGGCTCCTATTATTCTAAAATCACTGTGACGTCACTGCTACGTCGGTTTATTCTGTTAGCTCTTCCGCGCGCTCTTGCCCTAAATCGCTTTGTGGTAGGCGCTTCGTCAGCAAAAGTTTCAACTATCTTCAACTCAGAACTATCTCCGGCTAATTCATTTTCGGCATTCGCCATTGCTGATTTAAGCAACTTGAGAATTCTAGCTGCGATTGGAGTTGACATATACTGCAGTAAATTAACAGCTTCTTCGGCTTGCATACCCCTAACCAAATCCAATACAGGCTTAACTTTTCTAACAGGTACACCTGTATTAGTTGTCTTTGCTTTTGCTGGCATAACTAAGTAAATCCTAACCTGGAGTCGTCATCCGTTCAGAGCGAGACCCATGACCTCTAAAGGTCCTTGTAGGTGCAAATTCTCCGAGTCGGTGACCCACCATATTTTCTGCTATAAACACTGGTACATGCCTCCTCCCGTCATGTACAGCAATTGTCAAACCAATCATGTCAGGCATAATCATTGAAGCCCTGGCCCATGTTTTAATGATAGTTTTATTTTGTGATTTATTGGCAAGTTCTATTTTCTTAGCCAATTTTGCATCAACGTAAGGCCCCTTTTTTATTGATCTTGACATTTAAAAACCGTTTCCCTTCTATCGTTTTCGCCGTTTAGAAAAAATCATTTTATCGGATTGTTTATTTTTTCTAGTCTTATACCCAAGAGCAGGTTTACCCCATGGGGTTTTGGGACTAGGCATGCCCACTGGGGACTTACCCTCTCCACCTCCATGAGGATGGTCGGCTGGAGACATAACAACGCCACGTACTTGAGGACGCCTTCCTAAATGTCTACTCCTACCAGCTTTACCCAACTTTACATTCTTATGATCTAGTGCGCTTACTTGGCCAATTGTTGCGAAGCATTCACTCAGTACTTGCCTTACTTCTCCAGACGGCATTCGTATCAGTGTATATTTATCTTCTCTTGCTAAAACCTGTGCTGACCCACCAGCGCTTCTAACCATTTGTCCACCACGACCAACTTTCATTTCAATGTTATGCACAACGGTCCCTGAGGGTATTGATTTTAAAGGTAATGAATTCCCCAACCTTATTTCCACATTATCCCCTGCTTCGACCTTGGCACCAACGTTTAATCCATGGACCCCTATTATATATCTCCAATCGCCGTCAGGATATTTTACCAAGGCGATCCTCGATGAGCGATTAGGGTCATACTCCACCGAAACCACTTCGCCAGGTATATTGAGTTTATTTCTTTTGAAATCTATAACTCTTAGTCTCCGCTTATGTCCTCCACCACGATGACGAACGGATATTTTACCACTTCGGTCCCTCCCTCCCCTTTTTTTATAAGGTTTTAAAAGAGACTTCTTAGGTTTATCACGCGTAATATCATCGTTAGTCTGAAAAACTGCGCCGCGACGACCAGGAGTTGTAGGTTTTGCAATCTTTAACGGCATCTATACACCCTCAAATATAGTTATCGTATCCCCTGGAGCTAAAGTCACAATAGCTTTTTTCCAAGATTTCATACGACTTTCCTTTGGACCATATCTTTTCAATTTACCTTTAACATTCATCGTATTAACACGTAACACATCGACTCCAAAAGACGCTTCTACTGCTTTTTTTATTTCCATTTTATTAGCTGCAGATGCAACTTCAAAAACATATCTTCGAGAATCTTGGAGAAGAGTACTTTTTTCAGTAACAAGAGGCCTTTTCAATACATATGACATATCCATAGCTATACCTTCTCTACCAGCTGAGCCCTACGCATTCTACGAACCCCACCCCACAATTCCTCTATTTTTCGGACTCCATCAACGGTGATTACAACCTTGCTGCGGTTCACCACGTCCTTAGCGTTAATAAGATTAGCCGGTATTGGCTTTACATTCTCAATATTTCTTGCTGCTAATATAACATCGGATGGTGAACCATCTGCTACCAATAGTATTGAACCACTAATCCCAAGGGCTGTAATCACAGACTCCAAATCTCTGGTTTTAGCCGAAGAAAGTTCCAAAGAGTCCAATATAATTAAATCTCCTGTACGAGCCTTCTCTGAAATAGCACTAACCAATGCCATTCTTCTCATACGCTTTGGAGTATTTTTCCTAAAACTTCGAGGCTTAGGACCTAAAGCGACTCCTCCTCCTACCCATAAAGGCGAACGCGTTGACCCAGCTCTTGAGGCACCCGTGCCTTTTTGAGGCCTAGGTTTTCGTCCACCACCGGACACTTCGGCTCTTGTTTGCGTCTTAACAGTCCCCTGCCTTGCATTGGCCAGTTGACCTACCACAACTTGATGGATCAAAGAAGGTTTCAACGGCACATCGAAAACGTCGTCTCTTAGATCAACACGACCGATCGATTCCCCATTCATATTTTTTAGCCAGAACCGCATATATAAATCCTCGAGCTAGACTGCTTAACTACTATTTTTCTTAATAAATAAAATTGAATTATTGGCTCCGGGTAATCCACCCTGAACTAACATAATATTCGTGTCCAGTTCACATTTCACGACACGTAGATTTCTTACAGTAATCCTTCGATCCCCCATGTGTCCCGCCATCTTTAAGCCTTTGATAACTCTTCCAGGGGTACTCCCGGCTCCAATTGAACCTGGTGCACGATGTCTGTCAGATTGACCATGAGTTTTCGGCCCACCCTTGAAATTATAGCGCTTAACACCGCCCGCAAACCCTCTCCCTTTACTTATACCTGTAACGTCAACGGTTTCACCGGTTTCGAAAATACCTATATCAAGTTTTTGACCGACTGAGATTTCATCTGTTCCGAATAAATTGACTTCTCTAAGATGCCGAAATAAAGAACCGGAGTTCTTAAGGTGTCCCTCTTTTGGTTTATTCAAACCTTTTACTTCTTGAAAGCCAATCTGGACACCTGCATAACCATCCTTTTCATCAGTCTTGATTTGCGTGACTATACAAGGACCTACTTCGACCGCCGTCACACACAATGCCTCACCGGCATCGGTGAAAAATTGAGTGGTTCCTATTTTCCTGCCTAATAAAGCATTTACAGTCATGTTTCTCTCACTACATCTTCATTGAAATATGGACACCTGCTGGAACGTCAAGCCGCGTTAATGAATCTATGGTCTTACTAGAAGGCTCTAAGATATCTATTAGGCGATTATGTGTCCTAAGTTCAAAATGTTCTCTAGACTTTTTAAATACATGAGAAGATCGAATAACGCAGAACCTCTTGATCGTAGTGGGCATAGGCACCGGACCAGCTACTTGAGCCCCGGTTCTTTCTGCAGACTCAACTATTTGAGCTGCCCACAAATCCAATATCCTATGATCAAAAGCTTTTAATATTATTCTTATTCTCTGACGATCTACCATTTAGCCCTGTCCCCCATTAGCCATCGCAGCTATTTCCGCTTCAGGAACTTCTTCGTAATTCTCAAACTCCATTGAGTAACTCGCTCGTCCTTGTGATAAGGACCTGATAGAACCAGCATATCCAAAACTTTCTGCTAAAGGCATAGCTGCTTTGACAACTTGAATCTCGCCTTCACCCTCTATGTTTCGTATAGCTGCCCTTCTCCTACCCAAATCTCCTAGGACATCTCCAAGAAACTCTCCTGGACTAACTACTTCAAGCTTCATCATGGGCTCTAATCTAGTCGGCCTTGCCCTACCTATTGCAGACTTGGTCGCCATGGAAGCAGCTATTCTAAACGCCATTTCTGAAGAATCTACTTCATGGTAGTTCCCGTCTAATATAGAAACACGAACATCTATTACCGGGTACCCTGATAGTGGCCCAACATCTAGTGCGTCGCGCACACCTTTTTGTACAGCTGGCATAAAATTCTTGGGGATCGCTCCTCCTCGAATCTTATCTTCAAATTCGAAACCGGCACCTCTTTCCAATGGTTCTATCTCAAGGATAACATGGGCAAATTGACCATGCCCACCGGTCTGCCTAACCAATCTGCCTTCTCCATTACCTGCTCTACGTATAGCTTCACGAAAGGCTACTCGCGGTTTCCCAATATTGGCCTCTACCTTATATTCCCTTCGAATTCTATCGACAATAATATCTAAATGAAGTTCACCCATTCCGGACATAACAGTCTGCCCTACCTCATCATCATAAGAAACATGTAATGTTGGATCTTCATCTGAAAGTTTGTCCAATGCATCAACCAACCTGTCTTGGTCAGCGCGAGCCTTGGACTCAACTGAAACTGACATAACAGGGTCAGGGAAAGTTATAGACTCTAACGTCACTGGATCATTTTGATCACACAAGGTGTCTCCAGTGGTCGTATTACGACCACCAACAAAGGCGGCTATGTCACCCACACTTACCGACTGTAACTCTTCTTTACGCTGAGCATGCATTTTAACTATCCTGCCCAATCTTTCACGTCTACCAGTTCTCGTATTAAGTACTGTATCACCTGTATCAAGAGAACCTGAATAAACTCGGAAATACACCAACTTACCGATGAACGGATCTGCTACTGCCTTAAAGGCTAATGCTGAAAAAGGCTCATCTTCACTTGCAATCCTTATCAATTCTTCACCCGTCTCTAAATCAGATCCTATCGCCGGCTTAACATCCATCGGCGAAGGCAAGTAGTCTGTAATTGCATCCAATAGTAGCGGTACTCCCTGATTGCGAAGCGCACTACCGCATAGAACAGGCACCAATTTATATTGAATCGTTGCATCTCTCAAAGCCTTCTTTAATTCATCTTTCGATATATCTTGGCCTTCGAGATATTTAGTAATAAGATCATCATCAGTTTCTGCAATACGTTCGACCATTTCATTCCTGTGAGTGCCAAGCTTATCTAACATTTGCTCAGGAACAGGACCCTCAATTATTTTTTTCGGATCATCAGGATCAGCCAGATAAGCTTTTTCTTCAATCAGATCCACAACTCCAGAAAATTGCTCTTCGGAGCCCAATGGCATTTGAATGGCTACAGGTCTGGCCTGAAGCCTCTTGGAAATACTATCAATTGTCTTATAGAAATCTGCTCCGGTTCTGTCCATTTTGTTGACAAAGCAAAGCCTGGGAACATTGTATTTATCTGCCTGTCTCCAGACTGTTTCTGACTGTGGCTCCACACCTGCAACGGCATCGAATATAACTACTCCACCGTCTAGGACCCTTAAACTTCTTTCGACTTCCGCGGTGAAATCCACGTGTCCCGGGGTATCAATTATATTAACATCGTATTCATTCCATTCGCATGCTGTCGCGGCAGAAGTTATAGTTATTCCGCGTTCACGTTCTTGAGCCATCCAGTCCATTGTTGTTGTACCATCGTGAACCACACCCATCTTGTGGATACGGCCGGCATAATACAGGGTTCGTTCAGTAACTGTAGTTTTACCTGCATCAATATGCGCAATAAATCCTATATTTCTTATATTTTTTTTACTAGCGTTTTTAGAAACCATTATAAAACCTTGAAATAATTAATCCGTTCTACCAACGATAATGTGCAAAGGCACGATTAGCCTCAGCCATTCTATGCATTTCTTCCTTACGCCTAACTGCGTTCCCTTGACTTCTAGAAGCTTCAACTATCTCTTGAGCTAGGCGAGTTTCCATTGAGCTACCACTCTTATCCCTCGCCGATGCAACTATCCAAGTCATAGCTAAAGCTGCCTGCCTCTCCGGCCTTACATCTGTTGGTACTTGATAGGTAGTACCTCCGACTCTGCGGGACCTCACTTGAACCTGTGGCATTGCATTCCTTACAGCTTGTTGGAACACCTCCAAGCCAGGCCTACGCGATTCAGATTCGGCTATATCAAGAGCCCCATACACAATCCTCTGGGCGACTGTTTTTTTACCATTCAACATCACTCTGTTTATAAAACGTGACAACTCACTACTCCCAAAGCGTGGGTCTGGAGTGATCGTGCGTTTTTCCGCTTGTCTGCGCCTAGCCATTTTGCATATCCATAATCGAAATCATATCCAAGATGTTAACCCTTCTTACTTCCATATTTACTTCTGCCACGTTTACGGTCGTCCACACCAGCTGTATCCAATGTACCTCGAACCACATGGTAACGGACACCAGGCAGATCCTTCACCCTGCCACCCCTTATCAAAACAACGGAATGTTCTTGCAAATTATGGCCTTCGCCAGGTATATACGCGCTAACTTCCATCCCGTTAGTCAATCGAACCCTAGCTACTTTTCTAAGAGCCGAGTTAGGCTTTTTAGGAGTCTGAGTTCTAACCTGTACACAAACACCCCTTTTCTGTGGTGAGCCTGAAGTCCTATTTCCTCGATTCTTTAAAGTATTGAAAGTAAACCTTAGAGCTGGGGCTTTATCCTTGCTCCTCTTAGTTTTTCTACCCTTTCTTATCAGCTGATTAACAGTCGGCATACTATAACCTTTCTCATTCATCTGGGTGACCAATATAACAAGCCACGAGACTACCGCCCACAATTAGGCGACAAACAGAAATTATATCCACTCTATACTACTAGTGTCAATCTATCTGGTGATCTTTATGAAAACTATTCGCTAAAACAAGTCGATTTTCGCATCCAATTTGATTTAAAATACAAATTTATATATAAATTTGTATTTTCTTAAAGTTTAACGTTTTTGTATCTCATCCTTCGGTTGTTCTCAACAGTGCTCTCAACAGATCGATCAGAAAATCTTTAATACCAGCTTACAATATATGATTCGCACAATGCCTATCATCAAACACCCAAAACTCGACCATATAAACCATAAGTAGGGAAACCATCACTAACTACAAGGTGACCATTTATAATTACATGTGATATACCCTCACTGTATTTATGAGGATTGTGTAACTCTGCTTTCGGTTTCAACTTATCCTTATCAAATATAACTAAATCTGCTTTGGCTCCTTCAAATACAACACCTCGATCATTTAAACCTAAAATTTTTGCAGGTAAGGATGTAGATGAACGAATAGCATGAGCCATTGAAATAGTTTTCTTTTTGATAGCATAGTTATACAACTTTGTTGCAAAAGTAGCATAAGAACGGACAGATTGAGGAACTCCAAGCTTGCCTTGACTCATACCAAAATAAGGATAATCTCCATCACTTCCTGTAGCTACAAAATCTTTCTGCATCGCATATTCTAAATCATCTTCTGAATGTAAAACCACGATAGCCATAGCACCTTCTAAACCCAACCTTATTGCTGATTCTGTTTCCGATTGACCCAATTTTAAGGCAGCTTCCTTCAAACTTAAAAACTCTAAATCACTTCTAAGAGTGCCGTATACCAACATATTCTCTGCACCACCATAAAATTCCAAATAATCGGCGACCTTGGTCCGAATAATTTGTCTGTCTTTATGATTATCATCAAAAAAAGATACGAAACGAGAACGTAATTCTGGATTACCAGGTCCTTGATGCGTACCAAACCAAGAGCTCGCGGCCAACAAACTATCTTCTTTTACTGGCATTAGTCGGCTTAATGAATCGGCTATAGAATTCTGCAATAATTCTGGTCTATCACCCCAAAAACTTACCTCATCGGGTAAAGCTGAATATCCAAGCAAATGGTTCCTTAGATTAATTTGAGATTCAGTTGACAAAGTATGTATTATCCCCGATATAGATCTCGCCCTTTTCTCTATCTCATCTTTTGGGTCATGAAATATATCAACAGGGAGTAATGGAACAGGACCTCCGTGAACAAACGGGTACTGATCTGCATATACAGGTATCCCTCTCAGTCTTGCTTTTGCTATTAGGTCGGTTGCCTCACGTAATTTACCCCAATTTCTACGGTATACACTTTTAAAGTGAGTGATAACTGTAGTAACCCTGGTCTGAGAACTAATCTCAATTGCTTCTTTCACTGCTTGGATTAAATAGTCACCTTCATCTCGTATGTGAGTATGATAAATTCCTCCAAATCTGTCCACCTCCCTAACGATGTCTATTATTGTTTCAGTATCGAAATACCTATCTGGAGCAAAAACTAGACCAGATGATATCCCGATAGCGCCATCATTCATCGCATCTAACACTCGTTGCTTCATGTCTTCAATTTGTTCTACAGACGGTATATCTTGATTTAAACCCATCACCTGTCTACGTACTTGGCCAAGCCCTACCATAAAACCTACATTAGTTCCAATACCATTACTAATTAGGTGTTTAGTCCATTTTTTAAATGAACTATGTATTGGCCAAGCACCATAACCATCAGCACCTCCCAAAACAGTCGTGACTCCCTGGGTTAAATAAGGCAAGCTTGAAGCAAGTTCCGGGTAAGGTAACCCACGCTCTGCGTGAGTATGCATATCTATTAAACCCGGCATCACTATTTTGCCAGCTGCATCAATAATGTTTTGGCAATTATTACTTTCCAAGCTATCTATTCGGGTAATAATATCGCTGTTTATCCCTATATCAGCATTGAAAGGTTCTGAACCGGTGCCGTCAAAAATCTTGCCGTTAATAATTAGTAGATCATGTTCCGATGACACTTTCCGCCTCCAATTTCCATAATGACTTAAATCTGAAATATTTCATTCAATTCAAAAGTGAATTTTTATATTCAACGCCTTCTTGCATTATCATTCGAATTGTGGTCTTTTTAGACATTATTGATATGTCTTCAAGAGGATTGCCGTCCAATACAATCAAATCAGCATATTTTCCGACCTGTAAAGTACCCACGTCTGATTCAATACCTACACATTCCGATGCAACTCTTGTAGCTGACTCTATAGCCTGCATCGGAGTCATACCATTTTTGACCATCAAAACAAGTTCTTCCAGGTTTTTCCCATGAGGGGCAACTCCCGAATCGGTCCCAAAAGCTATCTTTACTCCAGATTCAACAGCTTGCTTAAAAGTAGTAGCGTGATCTTCTTGAATTTTTCGTGCTTTACGAAGAGATTGAGGCAGGACACTCCCTGGATCATCTCGATCCATCCTTTCGATCCATAAGGGAGGGACTAAAGTAGGAACCAAAAAGGTACCCCTGAGGTTCATTTCATCGATTACTTCCTCATTCAAGTAAACACCATGTTCTATAGATTTTACTCCACTCAATACCGCATTTTTTATACCTTCAGTGCCCTGAGCATGTGCAGCACACGTTTTGCCCTGTGCTGCCGCCTCGTAAACCATCGTCTTTATTTCTTCAATCGTAAACTGTGTAGAGTGAGGTTCATCACTAGGAGAAAGCACGCCTCCAGTTGAACATAATTTGATAAAATCAGCCCCCGCTCTCAACACTTTACGAGTCACCTTCCTTACCTCATCCACTCCATCACAAACTGCTTTTGGCCAATCTAAGCTATTCCCAGTTGGCAATAAAGGATGCATATTACCAGAGGGCAATAAAAAATCTGTGTGCCCACCAGTCTGAGAAAGTACAGATACTGAAATTTTGGTCCTAGGAGCCTGAATAAGACCTTGCTCTATTGCCATTTTGAAACCTAGTGGAGTTCCTCCAGTATCTCTGACCGACGTTATGCCGGCATCAAGAGTATCTCTGGCATTCTTTACAGCCCTGACTATGCGTAAACTTGGGGGATCCAATTCGAGTTCCTGTAACGGTTTTAGATCCACAAAAAAATGAACATGGCAATCGATCATTCCCGGCATTAATGTGCGTCCCTCCAAATCAATTATGTCCTCGTATTTATTATTCCTATAAGAATCACCAACGTAATCAATACGTCCATCTTGGCCAATACTAATGCTAGCGTTCTCAATTGGATCCCTTCCTGAACCATCTATTAAAAACCCGCCCTTTATTAATTTTGTTGAACCATGCATGATTTAATTTGATCCTGTCCCTTTCTATAAATATAGATATGCCCACAACATATATGTGTTGCGCATATTAACACTACAAAACTATAATCCAACAATACGGATGTCTTTTATGAACAAAGGAGTTATTTGTGCGAGGCATAGATCTAAGAAGTGACACGGTAACTGAACCAACAAGTCAGATGAGAATAGCGATGTCCCAAGCTGAAGTTGGAGACGACGGCTTAGATGGGGATCCAACAACTCAAAAATTGGAAGAATTGGCTGCGGAACTTACTGGTAAAGAAGCTGGGCTATTAGTAGCAAGTGGTTCTATGGGTAACCTTACCGCGGCATTATCACATGTTCCAGTAGGTAACACGATGTTTATAGGACAAAAATCTCACATGGCATGGAGTGTTGATCAGGCACATGGTCATCCCACTTATGGGCAAATCGATGTAGAAACCCTAGAAGAAAAAGACGGTACTTTAGCAATCGAACAAATTGAAAACCTTGCAAAAATCAAAGAGGACGCAGGACACAAGGTAAGTATGATCTCTGTAGAAAATACACACAATCAAACCAACGGCCTCCCAATCGATTTACCCTATATGACTTCGTTATACAAATCTTTAAACCTCATGAAGGCTAAGCTACATGTCGATGGAGCTCGACTTTTTAACGCAGCGGTCGCACTAGAAACACCGGCGTACGAACTTGTGAATTTAGCTGACTCGGTTTCTTTCTGTCTGTCTAAAGGACTAGCGTGTCCTATAGGGTCAATAGTCTGCGGTAGCAAAGATTTTGTATCAGAAGCACGTAAGCAACGAAAGATAGTCGGCGGTGAAATGCGTCAAACCGGTATAATAGCTGCCGCCGGAATAGTATCACTGGAAACTATGATTGATAGATTAGCTGATGACCACGACAACGCTAAATATCTGGCAACGGGCCTTGCTGAAATTAAAGGTGTATTAATAAATCCAGAAGATATAAAAACCAATATTGTGTTCTTTGAAAGTAAAACCAAACCGGCCGTTGAAATACAAAAAGAGCTCGAAGATGCCAACATACATTGTTTTGCTTTTGACAACGATGTACCACATCGAAAAGGACATATCCGTATGGTAACTCACTATCAAATTTCTAAAGGTGATATTGATACTACATTGCTCACACTATCCAATATCATGAAAAATGGAGGAATTAGTGGATAGCAATAAAACAGTAATACTTTCTGGAGCTCGCACCCCTATAGGAAAACTTGGAGGAACACTATCATCTATACCGGCTCCTGAACTAGGTTCAATAGCAATCAAAGCAGCTATCGGCAAAGCCAAATTGGATGCTGCTCAAATAGACTACACAATTATGGGAAATGTACTCTCATCAGGACTAGGACAAGCTCCAGCACGACAAGCTGCGATTTCAGCTGGAATTTCCAATAACAAATCTGCTCTGACTGTGAATAAAGTATGTGCATCAGGGATTATGTCAATCATACTGGCTACTTTGATGATCAGAGCTGGTGACGCAGATATAGTCGTGGCAGGCGGGATGGAAAATATGAGCCTATCACCACACCTCCTGCCTAATAGTAGAACTGGAAAACGTGCCGGGCAATGGAAAATGCTAGATTCTATGATTCACGACGGCCTCTGGTGCTGCTTCAATGACACTCACATGGGTAGCCTCGCTGAAAACACGGCAAATAAATTCAAGGTGACTCGTAAAGAACAGGATGAATTTGCCTTGAAAAGCAACCAGAGAGCAATCAAAGCAATCGAGAATGGTGCTTTTAGCGATGAAATATGCCCTGTAACCATTAATACCAAAAAAGGCAGTCATCAAATTTATAGAGACGAGGGACCACGTGAAGACTCTAGTTTAGAAACCTTGTCTAAACTTTCAACAGCTTTCCCTCCTTACGATTCTGTAACATCGGGTAATTCCTCTCAGATTTCAGACGGGGCTGCAGCTGTCATTGTTACAAGTCAGGATATTGCTAAATATGCCGGCCTTAAGGTGCAGGCTACGATTGAAGATTATACTTACATCGCAAACAGCCCGGCAGAGATATTTGAAGCTCCATCCTTAGCAATCCAAAAACTGCTCGATCGTTCCAAGATGACCTTAACTGATATAGGCCTGTTAGAAATAAACGAAGCATTTGCAGCTCAGGTAGTTGCAAATACCAATTCTCTGAAATTAGACCTTGACAAGGTGAATATCAACGGTGGAGCTGTTGCACTAGGCCATCCTATTGGTGCCAGTGGAAGCCGTATATTAGTCACACTAATTAACTCCATGCAGCGAACAAACTTGGAGAATGGGATAGCAACCTTATGCCATGGTGGTGGTGGAGCAGTTGGGATTCGAATTTCAATAGATTAACAACCTAACCAGCATAGAAACATAATGAAAGTATTAATTATAGGAGGGTCCGGAAAAGTTGGTACTTGGACGATACCCTATCTTAAAAAGCAATTTGAACTGAAAATTCTAGATGTGAACCCTCCAAAAGATGAAAGCATTGAATTTATTGAAGGATCATTGACAGATCCAACCTCAATCTCAAAAGCACTCGATGGAGTAGATGTGTTCATCAATATGGTAATGAAAAACCCCACTGACCCTTTTTCCAATCGGGCTACAATTGAGGATGTTATAAATAATTACGAAGTTAACACTCTAGGTCTTCACCTGTTACTATATATTGCGCAATCTATGGGGATCACCAAGGGGGTTCATACAAGTACTTTTACCGTACATGCAAGAGACAGGAATAAATTCTCTTCAGAAGAGGAAATACCTCTAGACAATCCAGGTGTTTACGGGCTAACAAAAGGTATTGGCGAGAGGATATGCAGTTATTTCAGCAGAGAATACGGAATGTCAATTGCAGCGCTAAGAATAACCGGACCAAGAAATACCCAAGACTGGATTAAAGACAGGAATAAGCCTAAGGATAGCCCTGATCATTTATGGGTAACTGAGGAAAGTGATCTGGCTTCAGCATATTCAGCGGCCATAAATTTTGTTGAAAAACATACACATGGGTTCGAATCTTTTTTCATTGCCGGAGACGAAAATGAAGTAGAGATAAACTTAAGCAAGGCTAAATATTTATTAGGATGGACACCCAAAGCACACTTACACAATTTGTCAATCTGAATACAATTTTTTTGCCACAAATAAAACAAGATATGACACAGTAATACAAATCAACCAAATTAATTTAGAAATCATGAAAGCAGCTGTCTATAAAGGAAATCATAAACTTGTGGTGGAAAAGATACCAACACCTGCGCCTAAATCGAAACAAGTGTTGGTTAAAGTCAAATACTGTGCGATATGTGGCACTGACGTACATTCTTTTCTTTACGACGCTCCTCCTCCCGGGACAGTGATGGGGCATGAATATTGTGGGACCATAGCTAAAATAGGAACTGATATAACACGATGGAAAGTAGGAGATCGCGTGGTTGGAGGCGGTGGTAATGAACCTATAGATAAAACACCTGCTTTTAAAGCACCTCGATTCAACTACCGTACAATGGGATTCAACGCTAAGCCTATTCGGGCATATGCTGAATATATCGTAATGGAAGAATGGGAACCTCTTCTAATACCAAATAATGTATCTGATGAAGAAGCAGCTTTATGTGAACCCATGGCAGTCGCTGTTCACGCCATAAAACGTTCGAGGCTAAAAATAGGCGATTCTGTAGTAGTTATTGGAGCAGGTCCAATTGGTTTGTTCTGCCTTCAGGTAGCAATAGCAGCTGGCGCAAAATCGGTCACAGTAATTGAACCAAGTCAAGTTCGCAGAAAAGCAGCTCTTCAACTGGGGGCTAGAGCCGTACTAGAACCAAACTCTGATTTAATAGAAAGAGTGCTCGCTCAAACGGACGGCATAGGACCAAATATAGTTTTTGAATGTGCAGGAGCAGCCAAAACTCTCGACCAAGCTATGAATATAGTCCGCCGAGACGGTCAGGTTATGTTGGTCGCTCTGGCATGGGAACCTACCCCATTACTACCCGTAGATTGGATTGCAAGAGAAATAAATCTTGAAACTACATTCTCTAGCACATCAAATGATTGGAAAATAGCTTTGAACCTTATCGAAAATGGAAAGATAATAACTAAACCAATGCTTCCAGATACTAGTTTTGTCCACATTGATAACATTCAACAAGCATTCGAAGACTTGGTGAATCCTTCCTCCCAACTTCAAATGGTCGTACGATTTTATTAGTAATCTTAATAATGGCATGGGGCATAAATAACGCCTCAAATCCAAGATTATAGTGATATATATTAACCAAATCCGTTAATTAAAATGCAAAAACAACCAGACAAACTCATAAATCAGAAACGTGCGATAGATATAATGTTAAATAGCGATATTGACATTATTATAGGAACTGGATACGTGAATTATGGATACATATCCGGATACTTCACACACTTTGGCCGAGATTACCCTGGCCCTCTTTACAATGGACTCCCATTGGTAAGATTTGCTGGTATGCCATGTGATAAAAACATACCACCATTCTTGGTCACGTACCCAGGTGAGGAAGGGGATATTCATGTTCAGAAAACTTTAATAGAGGATAAACATTTCTGGGGACCAAAATACAAAGCTCCAGGCAGAAACTCAAAAATGACAGTTGCAGAAGATCCATATCAAAGTCTTAAAGAGGCTTTGGAAGAACGAGGCCTATCTCAAAGTAATATAGGCTTGAGCATGTCTGAATTAAATATAGAAACCCTTAAAAACATCCGAAAATGTTTACCTGATGCAACCCTGGTTGACGGATCTAAACATTTCAATGAAATACGTATGATTAAAACCTCTGAGGAAATACGTCGCATCCGCCTTGCAGTAAATGGAGCTGAACGAGGCCATAAAGCAGTTCAAAATAACTTAAAACCAGGAATGTCGCAATTGGAACTGTCGGCAATTGTGAAACGGGCAGTAATTGACGACAATACAGATAGGTATATAATTCATGTCAGCTCTGGCAAATATGGCTCTTTCGTATTAGCACCGAGCGAAGATATTATCTCCAAAAATACTATTGTATCTGTAGATGTTGGATCACTTTATCGAGACTACTGTGGAGATATGTTTCGGGTCTACGCTTTGGGTAAAGCACCCAAACAGGCCCTAGAAATACATTCAAAGCTAGATGAGGTTAACGCGATATTACTGAAGTCTCTTAAACCCGGAATTTTAGCATCTGATCTCTATAATCTAGGACGATTAGAGATGGAAAAGAGAGGTCTTGAACTAGCCTTAGATTTTGTAGGACACAGCTTAGGTATAGATGTTCACGAACCTCCATATTTGGTTGCCAATGATCATACGATTTTAGAATCGAACATGATAATTGTTTTAGAAGTGGCAACACGTATCGAAAATATAGGCCATCTTTGCGCTGAGATAACTTGCCTTATTACCAATCAAGGTTGCGAAGTATTAAACACAATCCCATATTCAATCACGCATATACAGTAGTAAAGTATCAAATAGTATCTGGCTAAGGGACTTTATCCCTTGAACAAATGCCACTTACAACATCTTCATTTTGGGACCACTTAAATAAAGCTGTCTAAATACCCCAAAATACAAGCTCCCAATCATTACTGCCACAAAAATCACTCCGCCTATCGCAAGCAATAATGAAGCCTCAAAGTAATCTGCCATACCACCATTAAATAAATTTGCTACAGCCATCATTCCACCAATGTGAACGGAATAAATAGCACCCACCCTACCCCGGATTGCATCAGGCACTATCGCCTGAATCATAGTATGAGTAATTGTCATAAACCCAGCCTGACTAAATCCCATAACAACAGATCCGGCAAAAGCAGACCAGATGCCTGTAGCAAAAGCAAGAATCAAAGGCGAAAATCCACTTAGGACACCCAAAATGAAAAACAACCTAGCCTTATGAATTTCGCTTCTGATTCCTGCTAGTAACAATACAGAAATTAAAGCACCAGTTCCAACAGCCATCATTAGAAAGGCAAACCCTTCTCCTTCCGCCCCCAACCTTTGCCTAGATAGTACCGGGAGTAACGATTCAAATGACATCGTCAAACCACAATGTAAGAGTGCTAGTAGTATGATAGCTATAAGATAAGGTGTTCGGTAAACATAACCTAACCCTGCAAATAGATTATCAACAAAACTCTTGTAGGGATCTATAGAACCTGTGGACTCAGTTTTTATCCTCAACACCTGTAGAAATCCGAAAATGTAAAATCCCGAACATAGGTAAAAAGCTGCATCAGACCCAATAGTCGATATTAAAGGGGCTATTGCTGTAGGACCAAGAAGTCGTGAACCATGTCCAGCTGCCTGGTTCAATGCTATGCCATTAAGCAAAAGTCGGTCAGGTACCAGATTAGGTATTAAAGCCTGAGATGCAGGCATCATTGCAGCTCTTGCAGACCCATTTATAAAAGCTAAAACCACCAATACCCAAATATCAATCGTTCCTATAAGCACTAAAGTACCCAATAGCAAATTATGCACAATATTAATGCCAAACATAAAAGCAACCACTGAGCGCCTATCAAATTTGTCAGATAAATACCCCGTAAACGGGGTGACCAGTACCCTGGGTACCATTGCAGCAAAAGTGACTATCCCAACCCACATAGATGAATCAGATATTTCATAAATAAGCCAACCGCGTGCAACAATAAGTGCCCAAGCCGCAGCCCCAGCTGAAAAACTAGCAATCCACATCGTCCTAAAATCTCGATATGACATCGCTTCCACGTATATCTGTAATCGGTTCACATATACATCCTTGAAATCCACAAACTAGATATCCTATCCATCTGATACATCATGTTTTACTTTGCTATGAATTACTTTTCGCTATACAAATTCCCGACCCTAATGCTGCTCATTTCTAACAGTACCATCATTTGATATAGGTACCGAAACAGAACCGCGAGATTTACCTGGTTCAGGCAAAATCAAAGGCTCTTTTGAAGCACCTGAAGGTAGAACACCTTCAGGGCGACGAACCGATTTTTCAAATGGTACATAACTAATATCTAAATAAGGAGTTTTCACTATCTCACCACTTCGATTATTAGACAACATTGCTGCTTCTAGTATCCCTGTAGTTAGATAAGTTCTCTCTAATGGAGATGGCGGACTGCTGGTAAGAAAAAAATCTTCTATATTGAGGCCGAGATATCCAAACACTGGAGTACTACTATGACTACCAAGCGTATATTCGAAAGAATTTACCTTATCATCAAGGCGTCCTGCATACGCGAAACTAGAAACCAAACCACTATCACCCAACATCAAAACAGAACCACGTAAACCATCACTATATTCAATTAAGAAAACGTGTGGGTTATCAATTTGACTCGGATCTAAATTACCAGGGCTCTCCAATAAAGCAGATATAGCATGATTACCGAGATCTTGAGACCACAAACCACGTTTCGCTGATTCCCATACTTGATATCCTGATAAACATCTTACTGATTTTACTCCGGTCTCCCCTCCTGGTCTGCGTTCTACCTGACATTGCAAACCCTCAATAGCATGAAAACCATACCTTTCTAACATATGAAATCCTAATACCAATGAATCATCTAGCGGCTCATTTAACAAATGTTCAAAATTAGGATTTCTCCAAGAAACTGGGATAGCAGATCCAGCCCAAAATGGTATGCCCATATCGCGGGCAGTTTCATATATCCAAGCAGCATCTTGCCAATTATATGAAAGATGTTTATCTGAAAACACGGGTACAATACGATCGGACTCATTCATTACACCAACTACCTGTTCAAAAAAATATTTTCGAGGCAACATTTCCTGACCAAGACCGTTTTTTGGATAATCACCGTGTTCTCCAATAATAAGTACCGCATCTACCTGTAAATTCTCGGTACCTAGAGTCATAGCTGCCCGAATACTTTCATAAACAGTAATGTCATGCATATAAGCAATTTGATGGCCGATGTCATTTTTGTGAATTTGATCTATGTATATCGAAACGATCTTAGTACGTGGAGAAATCAAACCCTCATCGGTAGGAAATCCTCGAATGAATTTCGTGACAATTGCAGACGCATGACTAACAGGGGGATAGGAAGTCACAATGGCAGCTATTTTAAAAGTATCCATTAAAAATTAGTTCCTCCTACTCATATATCGCATTAGGAAATGATTTCAGTGGGATATCAAAATCATTTCCTAGCTTTTAACAGGTAGCAATTGTACAAATTACCGTTTCTCCAATTTGACACTAAAAGTATCGCTCATTATCCTAACATCATTATCTAATACGCTTTGACCTGAAACGAAATATGGAACAATCACAGTCAAAATCGAACCAAATTGATAAAAAAGCACCAGATTTTATACTCCCTACGGTCACAGGCAATCTATTCAGACTGTCTGAACTAGTTGGCAGTAAAGTAGTGATCTTTACATGGGCATCTTGGTGAGGATGTAGAAATCAGCTACCAGTCTGGCAGCAATTTTACGAAACTAATAAAAGCCTTGGGTTAGAAGTTCTAGCAATAGCAATGGATGGACAAGGTTCAGCACGAGCCAATCCGTACCTAGAAAAGGCAGGTGCTACCTATACTTCTGTTATTGACACAGAAGGGATAACAAGCCAACTATACGGATTTAAGACAGTAGCCAACGGCTTTTTAGTGGATGAATCAGGTATTTTAAAATTCATAAAAATCAACGGTTTCGATATCAGGCGACAAGAGATATCAAAATTGATAGAGCATTGGGTTAATACTTCAGAAATCCTTGATTTCAAAGAAAATGATCAGGGATATTTAAATGCCCCAACAGGAACTCCGAATCTGAAAGCAACTAGACTTTATCGTAAAGGTATAAAACTATATGAATCGGGACAACATTCGTCCGCAATAAATCTTATGAGAGCCGCTTTGGAGCATGACCCAGATAACATAATTATCCATAGACATATATGGGCCATAGAAAATCCTGATAAATTTTATAAAGGCGAAATTGATCAGAAATGGAAGCAAGACCAGACAGAAAAAGGGCTTTAGACTAAATTAACTCATCTATCTAAGTTCTTAGATTGAAATAAGACAGATCAAGAAAATTCTATACTTATTTTGTCTAACATAACATACCCTTCAGGCAAGTAATTCTCATCTACATCATAATCCCTACCTGCCCGTAGCATATGTATGTCATTTTTGATTTTTTGTTTAGGAACAATTTTTAAAGGATGTAGAACAAATATAATGTCGCCATTAAGATCCTTTAAAACATCTTCTATATTCCCATGGCCGTAAAAATCCATTCTGTCATGCCGTGAACCCAGGCTCGTCCATTGGGATTGATCCGGAACAAGAGTCAGAGTCTGTTCAGTCCAATCTTTGGTAACTTTAATAGGTTGTCCGCTAAGAACATGATTTTGGCGATGACTACCCACAGACGATTGTACTAGAAGAACAAGTTCAGTATCTCTCATTTTCATATCGCCTTTAATACGAACTGTTATTGAGGCATTTATCCAATTACAGGGGAAGTTTCCAGCAGCAAATCTGTTCTTACCCGCTACAGCTTCACGATTTTTTGCATCCTCTGAAGTGGTATAGAGACAATACAGTAGATGAAGATATCCTCCACCTGGAGGTGCATGGTTGAAATCGACCCACCAAGGACTACTTGTCATAGCATAACTATCTTTTACAACTAGGGGATTGGGCCATTCCTCCCAACCACCGGGGCCTTTATCGAAGTCCTCAACATAGACCTTGTCATACATTGTTTATCTCCTAAAAAATATATGCCTGATTCGTGAAATTAATAACAGTGTTTACAACAACCTATCCAAGATTAGATTTCTTCAATACTGGCAGCAATATCATATATGTATGACACAGGGTCTGACTGAATATTTATCCGAAATACTTTCTTTCCAGCTGTAATAAGTGTTTGAAAATCTCCTACTGCCTGTGCATGGGCTAACTGTCCAAAAGAATAGCTCTGACCTGGAATATCAATATCTAAACTATTATCTCCTAGTAACTGTAAAAATACTCCTTTATCTGGGCCTCCTTTATGCATCTGTCCTGTGGAGTGAAGAAAACGAGGACCAAAACCAACCGTTGATGTAATTTTTCTTTTATTTATCAAAACGTCTTGTAAATTTGAAAGTGCATCACACAAAGCAGGGGTATCATCTAAATATGCCATAATAGACAGGTACCCACCAGAAACACTGGGGCGTAGCAATTGGGAAATGTTAGTAATCGTTGCAATCTTAGGCAATGCTCCTTTTTCCGTAAAGTTAGTCAAAACAATTTTAGTTGCCTTCTTAGATGCTTCTACGTTAGGTTGATTGAATGGATTTACACCTATTACACTGCCCGCCACAGCAGTCATAAACTGCCATCTGACGAATTCTCCGCCGAGATCATACCTGTCATTCAACGAAATTCGTAATACAGGATGTCCTGATTCTTCTATACTTTCAAGATTACTAATATCTTCTTGTATAGATTTATCCCCTATATCAAAGTGTACAAAAAAGCGATCATCGTCATAACAATCCGGTTCCATCACTTTTTCGATGTTTATAGGTATTAGCCCCTTATTGTTTTTGCCAAGACTTTCAGATATTAGTTGTTCTATCCATGGTCCCATAGCGGAAATTTCCCCTGTTGAAGATATCGTAAGTTTATCGCGTCCCGCCAAAGACAAAACGCCCATAACCGATCCAAGAAAAACAGGTGAATTTTCCCTAGTCAAAGTATTATCTAATATCATTCGACGCATTGATTTGGCGTTATTTAATAACTTTTCTATATCTACCCCAATCAATGCCGCGGGAACCAAACCAAAATATGAGAGTATAGAATATCGCCCACCGATATCAGAAGGGTTTTCAAAAACATTTCGAAAACCAGATGAGTCAGCGAGTCTATTTAACGATGTACCAGAATCTGTTATTGCAACAAAATGTTCTCCGGCTTTAATGGGTCCTAATTTCGTTTCAACCGCATCTCTGAAATAACTATAAAGATTATTAGTTTCCAGGGTATTACCAGATTTTGAAGAAACCAAAAATAGAGTCTTACTTATGTCAATCTGTTTTACTAACCTTCTTATAGCTTCGGGCACAGTTGAATCAAGCACAAGCAGTTTAAAACGTCCATTAATATTACCGAAAACCCGGTTCATTACCGCCGGACCTAGACTGCTACCTCCCATGCCAATCAATACCACATATCGATATCCAAAATCGGATATTTCGCTGACAAAATTCTCAATAGTGGCTATATTTCTGGACATCGAATCTATCACATTTAGCCAACCTAACCGATTTGATGCTTCAATAGGACTTGACTGCCATAAAGTATGGTCTTGATTAAATATGCGACGCGTAAAATCTTCTTTTTGAAAACTCTCGATCTCTGCGTCTATGAGAGATTGATAACAATCCAGATTTGAAATCTTTAACATTACGATCCTATAAAAACAATATCGATAATTGAAGAACCATCTAACAGGAAAGGAAATAATTAGACAAATACATGTCAAATTCTAATGACTTAATATTTCTGCAATTCTTTCACCTACAATTTTATCTTCTCCATTCTTTAGTCCAAAAGTATGAATTACAATGAAGTCTTCCCCAGGTCGTACTCTAGTCCAGATGGAAGGCGAACCTTCCTTTAGCTTATCTACTACATCACTTGCAGAAGACCCAAGTAATTCGGAATCAAAACTTAACTTTAACCCAAAAGGCTGATGGCCAAGAATATTGTCATACATTTCAACATTTAGCCCTTCAATTCCATCAGTTAAATCAAATATTGTTCTGCTCTGTTTTTCTGCTCGTAATAATCTCTCCTCATGGTTCATAGACAACCAATGCCTCAAAGCGACAGTCGCTCCCACTATTTCTTGCCTATCAACCTTATGAGGCCTACCAATCCCTCTAACTCTCCGACCTTCATAACCTACGAATGACTGATAAGAAATATTTCTGATCATTTCACTTGTGCCTAAAGCTAGTCCTGTAGACTGAGGCGCATTTATGTATTTTGTTGCTACACACTGGAAATCGGCCCCCATTCTCACGTAAGCGCCAATATTATCCAAGGGATACACTTGCCCTGCTGCATCAACTAAAACCGGGATGTCGCGTGCGTGAGCTATTTCTATCGTCTGTTCCAAAGACAAATTCCGTCTGTCTTCTTCACTAGCAGACACAAAATAATGAACTGCTGCAGTATTTGGACCAATTGAATTAAAAAGATCTTCGGGGAGCGTTTTTTGCACCGATCCGAATTCTACCAATTTTGCTCCGGCTAACTCTAGACAGCGATCATACCAATATCTTTGTCTTTTTTGGATCAAAATCTCATTTTTCATACCCGTAGTATCAGGTAATTGTTCTATTTTCTTATCATCTTTTCCAGCCATTACAGCTGCAGTTGCCAAGGTTAGAGCAGATCCAGCCCCAGATGTAACGTAAGCAGCAGGCACATTCACAAGATCAGCTATCATTCCACCTGCTTTTTCCTGTAATTCCAATAGAGGGATATAAGCGTTATTTGCTTGAACCATAGCATCGCTAACTTCAGGGATGACTGTAGATCCACCAAGCATCGTTACGCTACCAATTGCATTAATTATCGGAGTGGCACCTAAACTTTCATATATTTCATCCAAACTAGATTTCACCATATTTTTCTATACCTCTTAATATTTCAGAACAATAAATCAGATGTATTTACGTCAAGTAATAATCCCAATCCGATCACTAAGACACAAATTTGATTGAAAGAGAATTGACACAATGCCTGACATTCTTTTCTGTTAATTTTTCACCGACAAATACATGTCCCAAATGCCCGTCACAATTTGCACATCTAATTTCAGTTCTGTACCCATCTGGATCAGGCAAACTCATCACAGAACCGGTAATTTCACTATCAAATGCCGGCCATCCGCAGCCAGAATCAAATTTGTTTTGAGAGCTATATAACTCAGAGTCGCATCGTCGACAAAGATAGGTGCCATCTTCAAAAAAATGGTCATATTCCCCTGTAAACGGTGGTTCAGTACCACCAGATTCGATCACATATCGCTCCTCATCTGAAAGTTCATTATATCTTGACTTGTCCAAATTAATTCCTCCAAACCATTAAGCTTCTATTTATGCAAATGAGATGTGTTCAATTCATTCCATCTATTCAAATTAATTCATATAAACGAACATCATAATAGAAATATCTCAAATTTTCGCAAACACGCCACAACCTTTCTGTCATATCTCTTATATAAACATCTTACGATTATCTCCCAGATTGATGAATTTCCAATTTTGAATCCCAAACACTCCCATCAATCAACACGCGTCGAACCCTTCCGCGTCTAAAACGATCGACCAATACTTCAGCCTGAAAAATACCTGCTAGTTCATTTTGGTTATACTTAAGTTCTGTCTCCGGACCTATGCCTCTAGGAATAAAATATGATTCGATCCCGTATTCAACCTCAATGTAAGAATTGTCTGCTTCTTCAATAAAAGTTACACGTCCATCTATTTCAACTTCGCTATTCGGGAAACTTTTATCAGACACACCGACTGCTACCCAAACATCATCTCGTCTTTTAAGAGCCACAACCACATCCTGTCCGCGGCGGAAAGAAGGTTTATCAAATAAATCCGAATCTAATTTATTAATCTCATAACGTAATTCAACACTGTCTTCACTAAAATCTTCTTTGGGATCTAAAGGAACCGTCTCCAATACAACCAATGTCCCTGTACGCATGGAGAATTCATTGAAACCAATTATCCCAATAAGAATAATCAGTTGCAGCGCTACTATCCCAAAAAATATGCGGAGCTGACTTTTATCCAATGTCACCCCCTGAAGACCTAAGGTCTCTGGTAATCCTACGACGTATAAATTCAAGTATGAAGCCTAGGACCAATAATACCCCTCCTCCTATGATGAAAAATAAAGCTGTACCAATAGCGTCAAAAAATAGTTCAAAATACCTGAAAAGTACGAAAATCCCGAAAAATATGAGTCCAATGTTCACAAAAACTGCTTTGTTAAATTGAACCCCTCTAACAATGTTTCCTACCACTAGCATAAGGAAAATGACATTGAAAGCTAATACATTTGTCAGAGAATAAGAACCTGGTTTCGTATAAACCGTCCAAAAAGCAGCTAATATTACGACAAGAATCACAATCAATTCGTAAATAAAATATGGGCTTATACGACCTCCATTTTTTTTAAAAACAGCGCTCGCCATTCCAGCGGTTAATGTTAAGACAGTTACAATAGATAATAGAACAATGAATCCAATACCAATGAGATGATTTTCATTTCCATTTACATCTGAGACTAACTCGCTAATTCCCAGCATTAGTGATGAAATAAGTACCACCAAAGACCCAACTACACTGAATGGGAGCTCATATATAGATATTACTTTAAACTTGGAATGTAGAATACCGAAGGTGTAAAACATTACACCCACCATCAAATAAAGGGCCAAATATAGGTTAGGCCCATCATAATCTAGGATTAAAGATGATGCTTTCCATCCTATAGTCCACAAAGCTATTATCAGCGAAAGGGAAAGTATGGCACGGGAACCGGTTAAATATGCGACAGGCAAAATACCCACTAACCATAAAACAAGCAAATTCGGATGGGGTAGTGGATCGAATGGTTTAAAGTCATAAGTCTGAGCAACAAGTAGTATACCTGCCCCATAGCAAATTGCTGCTAAGAAAAATAAAGCTCCTCCAATCCTCGGATAACCAAGTACATATTTAAACTGATATGCAAACAGGTTTGTTACTACAATAAGCCCAGTAATCATTAACATCTTTACTGGTACAGGTATATCTTGCCAGTTCGATCCAACTAGTATTATTATTCCCAACCCTATCAACACAACACCCATAGTTGCTAGAATTGTGATGAATCGACCATACGATGAAGATGCTACAGGCTTGATATCCTCATATCTAAGAATATCTCTACTCTGTTTTTCGGAAATAATACCCTGTTTCTTCCAGTCCTCGATCCGCTTAAACAAAAGATCGGATCCTTTATCTGATTTATCAATATCCTGTTGTTTATTAGTTTCCATGGATTACCTATTATTTCAAATCAGTTTGCTCTGAATAAAAATTCCATAGCGGCCGATAAAAGTAAACTTGATATCCTTTATCATACATTTTACTGCCAAGTGAACTACGATTTGTAAAGACATCCTACAAAAAATCATTCCTAATAAAATTAGAGTTATAATTTTAACTTAATCTTAGATATCTAGATAAACCATGTACAAAATTCGTTTATGGTGAGGAATAAACAACAATGGAAATTATTCGTAATCTTTCTATGGGAGAATATTTCATAAAGAAATACCGTAACAATAAAAGACCATATTCATTCAATGCCAAAAGCCCAGAAGAATTTTATAAGTGGAAAAAAGAGTTCAATGATAGGTTAATTGAATGTCTATCCCCGTTTCCTTCATCTGTAGACCCCCAACCAATACTTTTAGAACGTATTGACGAAGGAAAATATTGGCGAGAAAAAATAATCTTTAATTCTGAACTCTACATGTCTGTAGTAGCTCATGTTTTGGTACCAAAAGACATACCTGCAGGAGAGAAAAGACCTGGAATCTTGGCAGCTCATGGGCACGGTAACGGTAAGGACGATTTATGCGATATAAACCACGGAGAGTATCAAAAATCAGACACTATCAGTAAATTGAATTACGACTATGCGAAACAGTTCGTACTGAAAGGCTATGTAGTCATAGTACCTGACTGGAGGGGGTTTGGAGAAAGGGGCAAAGGAGGCGGGCCAGGCAAAGACTTATGTGACATGCTGGAAAACAAGGCGCTTCTGTTTGGAGAAAACATTCTTACATTAAATCTGTGGGATGCTCAATGCAGTATAAGTTACCTACAGTCTCGGCCTGAAGTCGACCCTGACAGGATAGGATGTGTTGGTTTATCCTATGGCGGTACGATGACGCTTTTCACTACAATTTTGGACAGCAGGATAAAATGCGCAGTTGTCAGTGGATATTTGAATAAATTCGGATCTTTCGCAATATCGAACGGCCATTTTTGTGGAGCTCAGCTCCCAATTGGGATATTACAACATGGAGAACTCGATGACATCGCGTGCCTTATTGCGCCAAGACCCTTGTTAATCGAATCAGCAACAAACGACCGGGTATTTTTGATCGAGGCAAGCAGAGAAGCATCGAAGAAAGTTAAATCGGCCTATAAGGTAATACACTCCGAAAAATATTTTGACACAGACGAATTTAATGGGAGTCATGAATGGAGTGGCACGAAAGCTTTCAACTGGATGGACCAATGGCTTTAATCAGTCGGGCTTTAGCCTCAATATAGATGTCCTCAGGTAGAGGGCCTCGTTGAACCATTTGAATGTTATCCATAAGGTGCTCTGAATTCTTGGTACCAACAATAATGGTATCTATGTCAGGGTGAGTCATAGTGTATCTAAGAAGAAATCCAGTTCGACTTTCACCATTATCCATTAAGTCATCCAATTGGGCTGATTCAAACTGTTCCCATTTATCAGGCCTTCCTCTACTGTTAGGACCAGGCTCTCCCTGTTGAACACCCCCACGTATTACAGTGCCTGCACCAGATTCAGATGCATCAGAAATAATCTTCTCATGATCACGATCTAACCCGGAGTATGGTATCTGATACTCGTCAAAATCACCTCGTTTTATAAAAGTCTCTATACTAGGACTAATTGACGATGATCCTATCCACTTCACTTTACCCTGTTGACGCATCTCCTCGAGTAAATCTATAAGTCCTCCCTGGTCAACATCGTCAACAGTGGCATTATGTAATTGCATTAAATCAATATAGTCAGTGTTCAACCGTTTCAAACTTTCATGCAATCCACGAAATAAGTTCTCCCGAGTCCATATATGGTCCCCTCCAGCAGAAGGGCATCCACATTTTGTTGCTAGAAAGTATTCAGATCTTCTGTGTGAAATAAATTTGCCTATCATTTCTTCACTGTTTCCATAATCATTAGAAGTATCAATAAAGTTAACCCCGTGGTCTACAACCTCATTCAAAATTGTTTCAGAAATTTGATTCGAAGTATCTCTAAGCGCCATTGCTCCATAGCCTAGTCGGGTGACTTCCATACCAGATCGTCCAAGAACTGCTTTGACTAAATTATTTCCCATCAATTTCTCCTTTTACTATTTCAAAAAAATGCCGATACCCATCTCATTAGGAACCTAACATTTGGGGAAATAAGTGGTGCCCAGGAAGGGACTCGAACCCCCACTCTCTATTGGAGAAGCGGATTTTAAGTCCGCCGCGTCTACCATTCCGCCACCTGGGCTCAACAAATCAAATAAATTAATCAGTTAGATATAGAAGATATTGATACTCTAATCCAACCCAATAATTGTTAAGATAACAATATCATAAACACAGGACAATTCCGAGGTCAATTTTCATCAATTTCAGCATCATCAATTACTACTGCTGTACCATATGCCAATATCTCCGCTGATCCTTGTGAAACCATGGATGTCATGAATCGCATGCCAATTATGGCATTTGCGCCTTTTTGTACTGCTACATCTTTCATACGCTGTAAGGCTTCTTCACGCGACTGTGCCAAAAGAGTCGTATATTCTGAAACCTCTCCCCCAACCACGTTTTTTAACAAAGCAGAGAGATCCCTGCCTATATTGCGAGCCCTGACTGTACTACCACTAACCATGCCAATAACCTTTACAATGTTTCGACCATCAATTGCGTTGGTGGTTGATAAAATCAATACTTAACCTCCCTAAATTTTTCATTACGCCTGTCACGTAATCTGTCCCTTACAACAGATACAATCAATACCATTAAGCCTCCTATAATAATAGGAACCGCCATTCTGATAATAAGTGGAATATCTTCAGTACTATAAATAATAACTAGTAGCGAGTACATACCATACCCCAAAAGTGTTAAGAATCCGACTAAAATAAGCACTATCCCAATTCTTGCCATGTTCCTCATAATAAAGGTACCCGAATAATCGATGACTAATTAGATTATACAACTAACCCAGGTTACTACCTAAGAGCAAATGAATTGACCCAGGTTTATTTGACTCATATAATCCGATAGCTAATATTGAAACTTGTTACATATATAAATTTACAGGAAACATGGAATGGATAAAAATCAAAATATACTATGGGCAGGCGAGCACTGGATCGCATATTTAAACTCCGAGTATGAAAATAACAACAGTTCGTCTGTCGGGATCTATCACACGAGATATAGTCCTGCTGGTGAAGGAAACGTAGCACTAATAGATATACCCGGAAAAGATGGGATAACAGCCGCGATAACAGATAACCGGGGTGTATACGATTTCAACATGTCTCATGTCCGTGCAGCTCCTCCCGATGACCCCTTCAATAATATTGATTTCCAAGTTATTGAAGGAACTTTTACTAGAATAGGTGACGTGAGAACAAATCCCGGTTGGAAAATTAACTTCGGAGATAGTTCCGTGGTTGCAACCTGGGATTCACTAGTAAAACCTTTTGTTATGAATGGACGTGAGCCAAATACTAGAGGGATAGCAGTCGCTTTTTCAGTGTTGATATTTGCTGACGATGGTTCAATCACTTTTAATGGTAAAAAATCATCTGGTAAACCCTACACTCGAGAAGGATGGAGAAGAATTACAGGACCTGAAGGCCCAGCTAGTTCATTCTGTTTTGCCTTGTCTGAAACATATACAGTAGAGTAACCTTTTATAGCAATTTGGTTGCTTTTGTAGAGAAAAGTCTTAGTAAGTAGAAAGGGGATATCCCATATGGAATTAACTGACAAAGTGGCAATTGTTACTGGCTCTGGCAGGGGCATAGGCAAAGGTATAGCAAAAATACTGGCAAAAGATGGAGCGAAAATAATAGTAGCTGATATGAATTTAGATGATGCACTTAAAGTGGCATCAGAAATTGACGATTTAGGATCTTCAGGAACACCTTTAAGAGTTGATGTAACAGTACAAGAAGCTGTTGATAGTATGGTCGATTCGGTTATATCTAAATTTGGACAAATAGATATCCTCGTAAACAATGCAGGTATTATTGCGGCTCCTGGCTGGGAAGACCGAGATGACCACAGTGACGAAGACTGGAACTTAATCTACGAAATCAATGTTAAAGGTATCGCGCGAGTAACCGAAGCAATTTTGCCACACATGCAATCACGTAAATATGGGAAAATTGTCAATATCGCATCTATAGCTGGAAGAATTGGATCTATAACCAGTGGACCTTATTCTGTGTCAAAAGCAGGAGTTATAAACTATACCCAGTCTACTGCTCTGGAACAAGCGATAAACAGTATTAATGTAAACGCAGTTTGCCCTGGTATGCTTTGGACCCCTTTGTGGAACAGAATAGCTATCCGAAATGGATCCGTACAGGCTCAATACCAAGGACTATCTGCACGTCAAGTATTTGACAAATATATTGAAGAGAAAATACCACTTGGAAGAGAACAGACACCGGAAGATATTGGGAATGCAGTAGCATTTTTAGCTTCTGACCGAGCAAAAAATATAACCGGCCAAGCACTTAATGTCAGTGGAGGTTCACACTTTAACTAAATATTACAAATGTGACACATAAACTTTGTGTCGATAGTTGGTTAAACCTAATTCACTTTATCCTTTTCTCTCCAGTTTCATTTTCGTATAGTTCCCAAGTACGATCATTGAATGGATAGTACCGACCAGGAGAACAATCTTCTAGATCAAGCTTTTGTTTCACAAATTCTTCAACTTTAATATGTTCCTGTGACCTGGAAACAACTTCTTCAGCAATACTTGCAGGAACTACTACCACTCCATCATCATCACCAAGTAAGATATCACCAGGTCTAATAAGTACTCCCCCGCATTGGATCTCATCGTTTACTCTCCATGGTAAAAACTCTACTCCTCCTTGCTTGGCAGTTGTACTAGCAGAGTAAACAGGGAAACCGTAATTTTTCAGTGTTTGGCTGTCCCTTACACCTCCATCCGTGACTAAACCAGCAGCCCCAAGTTGTTTCAATCTAAAAAATTTAATATCGCCTCCAACTGAAGCGTACTCCCAACCCATTGCATCTATAACTAGAACTTCTTCCGGACCACATTTTTCGATTGCAATATACTCAGGGGATAAATCATCCTTAGGTTTATCAATTTGTAAATCGGGCCTAACCGGCACAAAGCGTAAAGTTACCGCCCTTCCAACCATAGACTGACCTAAACTCAAAGGCCTGGCACCTTCTATAAAACCCATTGGCCAGCCCATCTTATACATAGCATCTACAGCTGTTTGAGTCGGTATTGCTTTTAAAGCAGTCAAAATTTCTCGAGAAACGTTATTAGTCGCCATTTACAACCTCAAAAATGTTTTGTAGTCATTGTATCAGGACTACGAACTCATTTAATTTGGTATGGCAAAGGTTATAGACAGTGATACAAATCGTTATATATAATCGAATAAAATGTAAATATTGATAGATTGAATCTGTGCCGAGGTGGTGGAATTGGTAGACACGCAGCGTTGAGGGCGCTGTGGCCGCTAGGCTGTAGGAGTTCGAGTCTCCTCCTCGGCACCATAAGATTTTTAAAGGCGACGTAGCCAAGTGGTCTAAGGCGGGGGTCTGCAAAACCTCTAT
>CEUZ01148889.1_pt1 | contig 32350 bp, 31 predicted proteins | sample 361511 | NCBI WGS metagenome assembly CEUZ01 (sample SAMEA2622822, study PRJEB7988) | marine metagenome | biome: marine biome (ENVO:00000447); feature: surface water layer (ENVO:00002042); material: "saline water (ENVO:00002010), including plankton (ENVO:xxxxxxxx)" | depth 5 m | reverse complement strand
TCCAGCTAGAAGGCCGTAGAAGCCAAGCTTGTGAGCCAAGTCGCTACAAACAACAGTGGCCGCACCGACCATGTGACCTAACATGTTGCCCGCGTACTCTTGGATTTCTTCCATATTCATGTCTGTTGACACTTTCGCCACCTTTCACCGCGGATCGAAGTTTTTCTCGGATAAAGCGTTCGATCCTTCCTTGATATTCAGTTTCGCCTATGGCAAGGCCTTCTCGCCGAAAAACGACGAAAAACGACAAAACAGTCTGCTTCTCATCTTCACCGGTCATTCCTCAGCACCTTTGGCTCCACTTGGCGCGCACCTACGTCGTCAAGGTCGGAGAGTCACTACACGGATAGCGGCTCAGCGCAATTTGGTCGCGGTCTAGCTTGTTGGACGCCCTACTAAAGGAGATCCCGGTGCTCGACGACCTAGGAACAATCGCACAAATAATCGAAGGTGCTCTTTTGCCCCTCTCACTGATTTATTTAGCTAGAGAAGCTCAGCTGAACGTGAAGCTCACAAAGGCACAATTCAGCCATACCCTGACTAACCGACTCTATGAGCGTTATCTGTCATCGACCCAGAACGAGGAATTCGTTGCTTTCCTCGCCAAAGACTTTTCGTCACAAGAATTGACGAACGAAGATCAATGGCGGGTCACGTTATGGACGAACACGATGCTGGTCGACTTATTCGATACCTACGAACAACAAGCAAATGGGTTAGCGACCCAAGATCAGCTAGATATGCGAGTGAACTTGCTCAAGTTAGGACTGATGCAAAGCCCCGGAGCAAAGGCAGCTTGGTCGCTATGGAAGCCCGCGAGAGAGACTGCGTTTGTTGACTGGTTCGAAACAGAAATCTACGGAGGTCCGTTGACCGAAGACTCGAACGATCACACCGCATCACTCAATATGAGGCGTTAATGGTTTACGTCTCACTGATTACTGTCGAAAGCTAGGTTATGAGCATGGAGGGGACTGCTAAAGGGCGTGCGCCCGGACCTACTGTCCAAGATGTCCTGCGAGATGACGCTATCGCTCCACCGGAGGTGCTCCTTCGTGAATACCCACCAATATTTACCGATAATCGTGAGATACCCGTGGACCGGTATCTCACACAAGAGTGGCATGACTTAGAAGTTGAACACGTCTGGCGCAAGGTCTGGCAAATGGCCTGCCGGTCAGAAGAATTAGCAAAGGTGGGTGACCACATTGTTTATGAGATCGCCACCGAGTCAGCAATCGTCGTCCGAACCGGCGAGGGCGCCCACGACATAACTGCCTACATAAATTCGTGTCTTCATCGAGGGACCCAGCTGCGGAGTGAGGGTGGAAATGTTCAGAGATTTCGGTGTCCATTTCATGGATTTACGTGGGATCTGCAAGGCAAGCTCGTCCATGTACCGAACAGTTGGGATTTCCCAGATCTCAAACCCAGCGAGTTCTGTTTGCCAACTGCCCAGATTGCGTTCTGGGGCGGATTTGTCTTCATCAACTTTGACGATGAATGTGAGCCATTCGAAAGCTACATCGAAGTGCTCGACGATGAATTCCGAGATTTTCCCTTGGATGACCGATGGAAAGCAGCCCACGTAGAGAAGGTGATGCCCTGCAATTGGAAGCTGGCACTGGAAGCCTTCATCGAGAGTTACCACATCGGTGTCACCCATCCCCAGACAGCTGCATACGTCGCCGACGCGAACACCCAATACGACATTTTTCCTGGCTCCCGCCACGTCAACAGAATGATCACTCTGGAAGGAACACCAAGTCCCAACCTCGGAGATGTTCCAGCGGAGGAAACGATCCGCAAAATGCAACGTGATGTGCCTTTTCACGGAGGCGATCCCATAGTTCCTCAAACAGGTGACCGAGTCCGAGATCTTCTCGCCGACCGCGCCAGAGAAAAACTTGGTGCGTCTTCTCAGGCTGATATGTCCATGCTCTCAACCTCTGAAGTGCTTGATGCCATCGAGTACTTCCTCTTCCCAAATCTTGTGCCTTGGGGAGGGCAAGGTGTCCCGATCTGTTACCGCTTCCGACCCAACGGCAACGATCCACACACTTCGATCATGGAAATCATGTTGCTATTCGCGAAACCTGACGAAGGATCTCCGCCACTGCCCTCCCCCATCACAAAACTTGGTCTCCACGACTCCTGGAGCGAAGCCGCGGCGCTAGGAGGGGCAGGCATGGTGGTTGACCAGGACACCGACAATCTGATTCGAATTCAAAAAGGTTTACAAACCAACAAACGGGGAACGGTGACATTGGCGGCTTACCAAGAAAGTCGTATCCGTCACTTTCACGAAACTCTCGACCATTACCTAACGGGCCCAAAGTAGCCTGCCGCCGATGAACGAAATAGAGCCAATTAGACAGCTAGTTCACACCTATTGTGATCGAGTTTGCACCAATGACCAGAAGGGGTGGCTTGAACTTTGGACTAGCGACGGCCTTTGGGATATCGGTCGTGGACCCGTGCAAGGACACGAGGAGCTACAGGCAGCAATGCAAAAATCGATGGCGCTCTTCGAAGCTGTAAATCAACTGACCTTCAATGGAACCGCGACCATAACTAACGATACGGGCGAAGGCCGTTGGTACATGTGTGAGTTCGCGAAGGCTAAATCAGGTAAAGCATTGTTTTATCTTGCTCATTACGATGACACCTACCGGAGGGACAACGACGGCTGGAAATTTTCCAGCAGGAAGTTGACTTGGTTATATCAGGGACCGCCAGATCTCAGTGGAGCTTTTGGACCCCCACCTGGCTACAGCGTTTAGGTATTTAATCGATGCGAAGCCTGTACCTCGTCGCCGGAACCACTATGGCTGGAGTCTCGTCAGTCTTTGCACTCCTCGCAGAAATCCACAACGAATACGGCATTGCCGAACGCAATCTCGGTTGGATTGCTGGATCAGCGTTTATCGGTGCACTCGTTACCCAGTTGTGGCTTTCCAGGTACGCCGACAGAGGGTATGGGGGGCTATTAATGCGTGCCGGAGTCGCTGCATCTGCAATAGGTCTCCTCTGGTTCGGTCTAGCCGATCAACTCTGGCAATTTGTGATTGCACGCCTGCTTCTTGGAACCGGCGTGGGGATGATTGTGCCCGCAAGCCGCCGCTACATAATCGTCAATGCAGGTGACGATCAAGGTCGACAGCTCGGTGCCTTTTACGGCGCATATTTAGCAGGATTCGTCTTCGGGCCACCTTTAGCAGGCGCCCTCACGGTGGCTTTCAACGTCAAGACGCCGTTCATAATCTTGGGAGCTTTGACGGCAGCAACTTACGCTTCGATTTACAGGCTCGTGATACCTGCAGCCAAAAATCTGCTCCGCGACGACAAGCGGGTCTTGCGGCGTCTGATCCGCGTCCGTGAAATGGTCGCTGCCCTCTTAGTTGTTGTCTCGTTTAGGTACTCAGTCGGCGTGTTCGAACCACTCTGGGCACCGCACCTGGACAATTTGGGAGCTTCCACCATGGTGATCTCGCTCTCATTAACCGGATTCGCATTGCCAATGTTGATCATCGCTCGTTGGGCAGGTTCACTTTCCGACCGTTATAGCCCTCGAATAACTTCTCTGCTTTCAGCATTCGCCACCGTCCCTCTAATGGCCTCCTACGGTTGGATCACCTCAGTGCCAGTTCTGTTCATTGCAGCTATGCCTTACGGGATTATGGAAGCAATACAGTCACCGGGGTCCCAAGCGGCGGTCTCTGACGCAGCGCCTAAGGACGACGCGGCTGCCGCTCAGGGATTAGGCGAAGCAATGGGCTCCGCTGCATCAATGATCGGCGCTTTGTCTGCTGCCCCCCTCTATTCGTGGCTCGGCGCTGGTCCGGCATTTCTCATCGGCGCAATCACCATGACGGGACTCTTAACATCAAGTTGGATCCTTGACCCACCGAGCACGGGGCGACGGAGATGATCGCAGCTTACTGCTGGCCCCAATCCGCCCTAGCGGGAGACACTATTGCTCTCGCTATCAGCTCAGATGTCGACTTTTGCGACATAGAACTAGTAAGAGTGGGCGCAACAGATCTCACTGTCGCACGGTTCGAGGACGTCGCTGTCACCGATCAGCCCACCCCGGCAGATGCCTCCACCAAAGGATGCTCCTGGAAAGAAACCATGCCCATTGAGATTAAGGCATCTTGGAAATCTGGCTTTTATTTAGTCAAACTGACCGACCAGAGCGGCGAACAAGCACTTGCCTTCTTTGTCGTGAAGGCCACCGACCCCAGCACCAACCTTTTGGTGTTGAGCACTTCCACCTGGGCTGCCTACAACACTTGGGGTGGGCCCAGCTACTACACCGGTGGCACCTATAGCTCTTTGAAAAGACCACTTCCTCACGGTTTTTTAGAAAAACCCGATCCCCACCGCTACCGCGTCGCACGCATAGATGAACTCACCGATGAGGAGCGGCTCAACCATTTTTCGGAATATTCGATCTGGTCTTGCGCGGCCGGATTCGCGAACTGGGAAGTTCTCTTCGTTCGATGGGCCGAAAAGCAAGGCTTCGACATCGATTACGCCACCAGCCTCGATTTGCACACCGATGCGACTTTACTTTCACCATATTCCACATATCTAAGTGTCGGACACGATGAATATTGGTCAGCGGAGATGCGCGACCACCTCGAAGATTGGGTCGACAGCGGCGGCTTCGCCTCCTTCTTCTCAGGAAATACGGCCTTTTGGCAAGTCCGATTCGATGATTCCAATGAGACGATGATCAGCTTTAAGCAAAATCTATTCGAAGACCCAGTATTGGGGACTTCCGACGAGCATTTGGTCTCCACCATGTGGAGTGACCCCTTAACCCGGCGGCCTGAATCTTTGATGACAGGCGTGAGTTTCACGCGCGGAGGCTACGCGCACTGCAGTAACGCCCCACGAGGTTCCGGCGGATACAGCATCTGGAAGCCGCAGCACTGGGCATTTGCGGGTGTGGACCTCCGCGCTGGAGACATCGTCGGAGCTCAACCAGTGGTTGTCGGATACGAGTGTGATGGTTGCGAACTGTCTCTAGAGGACGGTGTTCCCATCGCTACCAAGTCAGCTGCTTTTCCTCAACCGATAGAGGTCCTTGGAACCGCTCCCGCCCGATTATGGGAGACGCGCGACCTTCCTCACCAACTACATGACAGTTATGTCGGCGAATTAAATTGGGTGGCTGAACGGATCGGAGGCGGTGACACGAGCCAGAACAGGTCCCGCTTTGAGCACGGCTACGCCGTAATGGGAACATTCAACCGAGGTGAAGGCGCTGTGTTCACTGTCGGGTGCACCGACTGGGCCTACGGCCTAGATGACCCAGACGTATCGACGATTACTCGTAACGTACTGCAACGCTCTCAAGCGACAAGACCAAATTAATCAGTGATAAGGGCTGCGCTACTAGCGCTTTCGTTCGGCGAGCGACCAAGAACAAACTCAGGCGGCCTCAAGTCATTGATGTCGGATACACCCTTAGGGTCGCTGTAGTAACCCAGAGCGTAAGTTCCCATCGTGTACCCAAGCATCTCTTGTAGATCATCGTCGAGGTCCTTAGCTACTTCGGGTGGGCATGACAAATACTGGTTTTCTTCGGTGCGCAACCATCCGAGACAATAAGTAATGTTGACACCGGTTCTATCCGTCTCAGAAAAATTCTTTCCTCCACCATGTATCACTGAACCTGAGTACAGCAATACCGACCCGGCGGTCATTGCAGCTTGGACTGTTTCCTCATCCGTTGGTTTGCGATCATCAGGCCAGCCAACGGACCCAGGCACTACTCGTGTAGCTCCATTTTCTTCGGTGAAGTCTGTCAACGCCCAAATCGTATTGAACTGGGGCTCAATTTCCGGTGGTAGATAACCACCCCAGGCAAGTCGGTCACGGTGGCGAGGCTGAGCACCTTGCCCGGGTTGAATATTGATGATTTGGGTGAGGTGCAACTGAATTTTGTCGGTGTACGGCCCAAGGAAATCGTTTGCAAGCCCTGTAATCGTTGGGTGCATGACCAGTTCTCGAGATACTTCGCTTCGGGCGACAAGAGCTCCTGTCCGACCCGTGAGTCGTCCAGTGAAGTCATCACGGCCCGTTGGAGTGGCATCGATAAACGGCTGCAACTCTTCACCGACTCGCGACCTGAGATCTTCACCCATTACGTCTACGAGTACACATGCGCCATCCTCGCGGAGCGCTTTCAGAATTTCGTTGCTATCTGCGTCAGCAGCGAAGTAAAGAAGGTCTGCCATGCACCCAGCCTAGGTCACTCTGCGAGTCCGTTTGATTGCGGTCCCTTTTGAAGTCAGAAGTTCAAGATGTTGTCTTGCGCCGATCCGTCATCTTTTTGAAGTGTGTAGCCCCGTTCATCGAGGGCACCCGGCCCTCACCTGGGCCCATATCTGCCATCACCGTAAATGCTGATGGCACACGGAAACTGAAGGCCTTTTCGCCAGGCATTAAACATGTCTCGTCATCGCAAGCCTGCCAACGGACTCGGCCGCTAATCGACACCCAGCGGCCATCATCATCTTTCGTAATGGCTCGGCCATTTTGGGCGATCGGTAGACGCAACACGACGTTTCCTTCATAGACCTCAAGAGTGTGTCCATCGGTGCCCAAGGTGAGAGGCTGAGTCGCAGGGGCGACCAGTGTGTACGACAAAATCCCTTCGATTTCATCATCTATTTCAATCGACGCTGCAACTAAACCTTCAGGAACCGGATCCTGGTACAGATGCATACCTGTTGGCACTGAAAAACGAGCAACTATTTGCCTCGTAATACCGATCGGAAGGTCGTTACCTTCAAACTCGATCTCGACTTCCACTTCCTGATCCGTTGCTGGCCTTTCAGCCAACAAAACGTCTTCACCCTTGACGGCAGCGACTAGTTGTTCGGCTCCCGGACGAACGGTGAAATTATTTTCGAAGAACTTTTGGGTGATCATTCCGTCCGCATTGGTCACGTACACACCGGGATAAGGAATGCCATGCCACGGGTGGTCGTCCTCAGCGATGGTTGTGTTAAGAATTCCAAAAGACCGAATGACTTCGCTATCAGGATCCGAGAGCATGGTGAAGGTAGCGCCATGAGCGTTCTTGTAGTCAGCCAGTGCATCAACTTCGTCATAGCTGAGGACATACAGCTTCGCCCCGGCAGCCTCGAAGTCATCCATTCCCTTTTCCAGCTCGACCAGCTGGGTACGGCACGGAGGTCACCAAACTGCTGATCGCGTAAAGACCAGAACGACTGGTTTTCCGTCCCGGTCAGTATGTAGGTCAACAGTTGAGCCCTCTGAATTCACGGCAACAACATCTGGAAGTCGTTCACCTACTTCTGGTCCTGTAGGGAATACCCCCAAAGGGTTGGATCTAGGTCCATGTCCGGCTGGCAAAGGAGCGATGTATCCCTCTGCATCCTCGTACTGGTTGGGACCTAGTTCAGCCCCACGGGTATCCCGTTCAATCTGCATGGGGGAAACTTAGCTTGTCAGAAACGGCTACGGTCCACAGAACGGCACGAAACGGGGAGTAATCGATGCCCAAACCACTTCGATTTGGAATCATGTATGACTGCCGTCATATACCCGGCGGCAATATGTCAATGACCGACGTCTATTCGGCAACAATCGAACAGGCTGTCCTAGCTGACAATCTCGGCTTTGACCATGTTTGGTTTACTGAACATCATTTTCTCGAAGACGGTTACTTGCCGGCCTTTCAACCTTTGGCTGGAGCGATAGCTGCTCGAACCAAACAGATTCGCATCTCTAATGACATTGCCCTATTGCCCCTGTACCACCCTGTGAGACTCGCTGAAGAACTTGCTGTACTTGATCACATCTCCCAAGGGCGAATGGAGTTCGGCATCGGCATGGGCTACGTGCCTAAAGAATTCGAAGCATTCGGTGTTCCGCTGCGGAATCGCGTCTCAATGACCGATGAAGCGATCGAGATACTGCGCCTCTCTTGGAGTGATGAGCCCTTCAGTTATGCGGGCAAGCGCTATCAACTTTCGGACATAAACGTTTACCCCAAGCCAGTACAGCTAGGAGGACCGCCGTTATGGATAGCAGCCATGAAAGAACCGGGGGCGTTACGAGCTGCTCGTTTCGGAACAAATTTGCTTCCCCAAGGCCGCAGAGAAGAGGTCCTCGATCCATGGAGGGAGGCCGTCGAAGCTGACGGTCGAGACCCTGACGACTACCGGGTGGGAATAATTAGATCTGTTTATGTCACCGATGACGTTGAGAAAGACTGGCCAACCATACGAGAGGCGGAACGTTTCCGTATGGGTGTTTACGGGACATTCATGGCTGAAACACCCGACGATTACGGTTGGGGCAGCGAAGGGGGCATCCCTCAAAACGTCATCATCGGAAACGCCGAAGAAGTAACCAAAGAACTATCAGAATTCATTCGCCTATACGGCATAACCGATATAGCAACTTCGGGGCTGCCACCAGGAATTGACCCTGAATTTATGGCTCGAAACCTCGAACGTCTCGCTTCTGAGGTAATACCGCACCTCAAATAGTTAGTCAGACAGATTCAAACAAATAGGTGTCAAGGGTTTCCTGGGCTCGGACACGAAACTTGTGCCAGTTGCCTCCCCCGTAATAGGCCAGGCTTCCCGGTTCAGAATCCCCGTGGCCGTTGTAATAGGACAAGCAATCACGGAGCGGCGCAGTCGCTATATCAGCCTGTCTGCAGTGCTCGGCATACGTCAATTCAGACTCTTCGGTGATATCCACTACTTGGTGGCCTTCATCTCGCATCTTTGAAAGCATCCACACGATGTAATCGGCATGAGTCTCGATGGCATCGGTGAAATTGAAACTGCCACCTCCGCCCTGTGGTCCAGTCATGATGAACAGATTAGGAAAACCATTGCTATGGATTCCGAGGAACGTCTTAGTTCCTTCAGTTTCCCACTTGTTTTTCATTGTTTGACCACCTCGACCGGTGACCATGTTGAACGTTGACGTTGCCATCCATTGGAATCCCGTTGCATAGATCAAAACATCGAGCGGGTATTCCTCATTTTGATGCACGACCCCGTTTTCGTTGATATTTGTGACCCCAATGGGGGCAGTATCTACGAGATGAACATGCGGCAAGTTGAAAGTCGGTAGATATTCATCGTGAAAGGTCGGACGCTTACAACCATAAGGGTAATAGGGCTTTAGCGCCTCAGCCGTCTTGGGGTCTTCGACTATTGCATCGACTCTGGCCCGTATCTGTTCCATGATGCGGAAGTTCGAATCTAACTGCTTTTCAACCATTTCTTCGGGCGTGAGTTTGCGTGCATGCTCTTTGCGTTCTTTGAAGTGCTCGACTCTCCCGGCGAGGTAATCATCGTTAGCTTGGATCGCCGAACGGCCCGCTGAAATTTTCGAGAATCGCTTTCGCCGAGCGCGCGCCCAACCAGGTTCTTCTTTCCAGTCTTCAATTTCTTGAGACGCAGTTACTCGCTGATCTCGCACGTCAATTGACGAGGGCGTGCGTTGAAAGACATATAACTCACCAACAACTTTGGCGAGTTCTGGAACAGCTTGAACCGCAGTAGCGCCCGTTCCAATGATTCCCACTGTCTTTCCTTCTAGGTCAACGTCATAACGCCAACGGGAGGTATGAAATGAGTCCCCCTCAAAGGTTTCCATACCATCAATTCGAGCCAGTTTAGGGGTGGTCAGAATACCGTTAGCCAAGATGACGTAACGAGCTCGCATAGCGTCGCCGCGATCGGTACTTACGGTCCAGCGCCTTGTTTCTTCGTCCCAGTCTGTACTTTCAACTGTTGTGTGGAAGAGGCACTTGTCATAGAAACCGAACTTGGTTGCCATGGATTGGCAGTACTCAAGGATCTCGAAGCCCGACGCGAACTTCATTGTCGGGAAATATTCCATTTCCTCCAACAGGGGGAAGTAACTGTAGGACTCAACGTCACATGCGATGCCGGGGTAACGGTTCCAGTACCAGGTACCACCTACATCGCCGCCTTTTTCGCAGAATCTGACGTCTTGAAAACCTGCTTCTTTGAGGCGGTACCACAGCAGTAGTCCAGCGAAACCGGCACCTACTACAACGATCTCGCATTCGTCGGTCAGGGAATCGCGTTGAACCGGAGATTCGGAGTAGTGGTCCTCAAGGTATTTGGCGAATTCTCCTTCCATTGCCATGTAGTCAGCTGCCCCGCGACGCTGCTCCTTAAATTCTCGATATTTTGCCTGTTCAACAGCGTCGAATTTTGCGTCGGTGGAAACCTCGGGAAGGGTTTTCAGGGAGGCATTGGGATTTACTTCGTAACCCTGCCCCTGAATCTTGTCGCTTGCTTTGGCTGCGCGGGTATCGAAAATCTTGAGACCTGTGTCGGGATCGATGCTGATCGCCATGTTGTTCTCCTGTCTACACGCTAGAGATGTTAGGCAACCGTGACGGGGTCGCGCCTGCTTTGCGGAAACCAGATTCAGATCCCTGGATCGACACTGCTTTCTGGGCACCTCCAAACTTCCCGTCACTATCAAATTGATAGCCTCTAGGGGTGACTGCTCGCGCCTGGATCGCCGTCGCGTTTGCGGCAGCGAGCGCCGGTGTAGCTCAAGGATTCGGTCGATTTACCTTGGGTGTCGTATTGCCTGCGATGCGTTCAGATCTGGGGTTATCGAATACCGTTGCTGGTTCCATAGCTACTGCGAACGTCACCGCCTATCTCGTTGGCACTCTCGCAGTCGCTATCGCTTCATCCCGCATCAGATTGCTGACCATTATGAAGGTCGGCCTTCTCATCGCCGTGGCAGGCCAACTGGTATCCGCTGTTGCTCCCAATGCCCTTGTCTTGATGTTTGGCATGTTCTGCAGCGGCTTTGGTGGGGCGTGGGTCTGGATTCCAACCCCGGTTGTTGCCAGCGCCGCCTTTCCACCCGAAAAACGGGGCACAGCTATCGGACTTCTCTCGTCAGGGATGGCTCTCAGCATCGTGTTCACCAGTCAATTAGCTGGCTGGGTTCGAAGGCTGTGGGGAGACGAAGGCTGGCGCAACGTGTACGTAGTCCAAACAATCATTGGACTACTGGTAGCAGTCGGAACCGTTGCTGTTGTTAGACACGCTCAGGAACAGCTTTCACCTAAGGGCAGCGTCGGTGGGTTCGATGCCTTACGTCGCGTACCTGGCTGGAGACCCGTGACAGCCATGTACACAACCTTCGGCTTCATGTACCTGCTCGTTTTGGCGTTCATGAGTAGCCGATTAGAGGGCGATAACGGCTGGTCGGCCAGCAATGCGTCTCTGTCGTTCACCTTGATCGGACTTGGGATGGTGTTCGGTGGCCCCATTGTCGCGAAATCGGTTTCCGCATTTGGGACTCGAGCGACTCTTGGTTGCGCCTTCGGTCTTTGGAGCGTTCTAGTGGTAACGATCCTGCCTGGCTGGATACTTCCCACACTTGCATCTTCGGTGGTGATCGGGATGATCTTTGCGTCCATTCCTGTCAGCCTCACCATGTACTTCGTTGAAAACGCGTCGGCCGAAGATTACGGGCCCGGTTTCAGCGCGGCAACTCTCGCTTTTGGAGTAGCGCAAATGGTCTCTCCCCAAGTCGGTGGAGTACTCGCGGATTGGACTTCAACGTTTCTCTGGGTGCTGTTGTTATCAGCTGCGTGCGCTCTACTAGGGATCGTCGGAGCGCTTCGTTTACCAAAACCTGGGACGCAAATCTCGGAACAGATGCCACCACAGTCAGATCCGCGTCCACTAGTTCCTCCTTCAGTTTTCTCAGTGCGGCCGCACTGAGCACAACTGAGAGATATAAGCGTAGATTCGTTGCATGAATGACGATCTTTCAGAATCAGGTTTCGACCTTGCTCAAATCGACCGCTTGTTGACGACAACCCGGGCGGTTCGAAAACGTTTGGACTTCACTCGAGAAGTCACTGACGAACTACTTTTTGAGTGCATTGATTTAGCAGAACAAGCACCCACCGGCGGTAACGACGCGAGTCGTCGTTGGCTGATCATCCGAGACCAAAGTCTTAAAGATCAGCTAGGAGTGTTGTACGCCGAAGTCGGAACTCTCTTCCTCAAAGCGCGCGGACGACTCGATGGGACAGGTCACCCCAAAGAACACATCGTAAGTTCAAGTGCATACCTCGTCGAAAATTTCTCCAAAGCCCCTGCACTAGTGATGTGTGCCATCTGGGGCATCCACGACAACAGCGGCCGTCCAGGATTGTTTGACAGCGCTATCCCCTCCGCGTGGAGTTTTAATTTGGCCCTTCGATCCAGAGGATTGGGAACCGCGTACGCGACGATGCTGAACGAGAAACCTTCTGAAGTTGCCGAGCTTCTAGGAATCCCTGACGGGGTGACAACCCTCGTTTGTTTTCCCGTCGCCCACACCATCGGTCACGATTTCTCTCCCGCTGTCCGACGACCAGCGTCAAACATCACCTACTTCGACCAATGGGGGTTCACTCGCGAACAGCCAAGCATTGACGGTTCATCACGAATCGCTGATGGCCCTGGGGTAGTCGCAGAGATAGACACCGACGCTCGCCCCAAAGCCGTATGGGAAGTTGTTTCCGACATCAATATGCCAGCGCTCTTTTCTGATGAATTCGTCGGCGCGGACTGGATTACCGACGGTGAGGTGGGAGTCGGTTCAAAGTTCAAGGGCCAAAACTCGATACCAGGAGTACGAGAATGGGAGACCGAATGCATCGTCACGCGGTGGATCGAGAAACAGGAATTCGAGTGGTGCACAACTGATCAGGAAAAACCCGGAGCGATCTGGCGTTTCGAACTTGCGGAACAAGGCCCAGGGACCCGTTTGCGGTTCTCAATGGTCATCGGAAAGGAAAACAACGGGACGGCGCCCCGGGCTCAAGAGGACCCCTCCAAGGAGAACGAAGTGTTGTTCCAACGAAGACTCATCCACAAGGCCAATATGCAAAGCGTCGTCGAAGGAGTGAAGTCGTTAGTCGACGACGAAATCAACGCCGATCAATAATCACATGCTCTTTTGTCAGAAACATTGACGAACGCGCGAAATCTATAAAGTTGGCTTCATCCTCATATGCACGCTTTGAGGCAGCCTTATTTTCTGGAGTCGGGTTCCCCATCGCGGTCCGGTCCATCCAGACTTCAGCATGGCCGAGATACGGCTCAACAGTTGATCCTCGAGAACCATTAATCCCAGCGGTCAATTCTGGTTCATCGCGGTGAACCTGTTGATAACGCAATATTCCCGATCCATGGGCTTGACGTCGAATAACTGGTCCGTGATGTGTTCGCCAATACCACTGGGCTTCTTCGACACTCAGAGATTCGATTTTCCGTAAGGGGAAGTACAACTTCACCAAACTCGAACGTTCAGTCGCCACAATATTTTCTGGAGTCGGGTTTACCTGTGGGTATTCGTAGTTGAACCAAGCAACAGAGTGCTCTAAATCCATGAACTGCTCTTCGTCAGATCTGAGAATCTGATCGATTTGACGACCTTCTTCCGATCGCGTCGCTTCCACCATGGCTTCTTTAGAATCCCACCAAACTTCTGCGACACCGTCATAGGGCTCTTCCATCTCGCCGCGTCGACCAGTAAGGCGACCATGATCATCATCGGTGGTGTGGACCTGCACGTACCGAAGCATGCTCAAAGTTTGTGAGTGACTAGCAACGAGCGGACCGTGCTCTTCAAGCCAATATCTCTGCATGGCTTCTCTAGTCATGCCTTGTTTACGGCGAATCAAAAACGTCAATCTGAGCATTCTTCCTCCTTCGGCATCTTGATCTTAGTACTCCTCGAAAATAAGGAAGCCGGACGCCGCTAAGTCCGCCAAGGCTCCATGTCAAGGTCGTCGGGCACCACTATGAAGACCTGTTCTCGGGGCGTCTCCACTCCCCTGCTGATGTGGCCTTGGCCGGTAGTGTCATCAGCTAACAAGACATCACCCACTCCGAATCGGCGCATAGTTCCATCGCCGACCTCAATCTCGACCGCACCCTTCAAGTGGATAACAAACTGTCTTTGAGGCGCACAATGGTAGTCATACACATCCTCGTCGCCGTCAGTTCGAGTCGATCGGAAAAAAGAGGAGACACTCGGAACTGAAGCGCTGATCTCCCCTAAGGGTGGGCCAAGGTCAGTTCTTGGAATTTCAAGATCTTCGAAATGTGACCTACCGTCTTCCCCGGTAAATATTCTCGTGACCTGCATAACTAAACCCCGCTTTTAGTTTTACGTCCAGCAGTAGATCCAGCGACCATACAACTTGGTTGCGCTGGTAGTCCCCAGCTCTGGGCATCGGAATGTCCTTGACTTCCGATATTGAGGAACTGTTCTCGTCCTCGGAACTTTTCAGGTGCCGGGCTTAACACTTGAATGGTCGACACTTTTGCCCGATAAGTTGAAGCAGAGCGCCGGTGGCGGAACTGGCAGACGCGCCGGCTTTAGGTGCCGGTGTCTTCGGGCGTGTGGGTTCGAGTCCCACCCGGCGCACAAACTTTGGATCTTAAATTTTGTATTGCTCACCCATTCCAAACATCGTCAAACCATGCGCTGACCGGTGCCTCAAGTAATGAAAACCCCCTGTCATTCACAGCTCCACAAGTGACACACTCAATGCCAGCGTCTAGGCCCTCTCGCCAAGAAACCACCGTGTGGGTTTCATGCTCTAAATACAGATCGGCGACCGTAGGTGCAGCCGAGGAGTTCCGGTCAACGTCATACAGCTGAATCCAATCATCACAACTTCTACATCGCAGGCCGATTCGATTTTCATCCCAAGTCTCATATCCCCATTCGATAGCTAAATCGTGGCCATGATGCATCGCCCATTCATCGCCAGCTTCAAGCAGCGGTCCACCCTCTTCTAAGTGCCTCAGATACCTCATTCTCCAATCGCGACCATGTATCAGTTTCGCTTGGACCGTCGGGTCCAACTGTGCTCTCCGATTCTGGTTCGCTTCAGAAAGAATTTCTTCGGTCAGGCGGATGGATTCTCGCAACATGTTCAAACGCTGGTCGTCGCTCTCCATCTTTCCTACCTCCCCTGACAGATCTAGCATCATCTCACGCGCCGCTCATTAAACGGGCAGAATGGCGGACATGCTTTCGCCATACCGGATTCTCGATCTCACAGATGAACGTTCCAATTTGACAGGACTGCTGTTAGCTCAGTTAGGAGCAGAGGTTGTAGCTATAGAGCCCGCAGGAGGGACCCACTCGCGACAGGTCGGGCCGTTCGCCCATGACGAAGAGGACGTTGAGAAGTCTTTAACGCATTGGGCATGGAACCGAGGTAAGAAATCCGTCATCGGAGGAGTCGAGGAAATTGAACGCCTAGCGGTAACAGCAGATGTTGTCCTTGATTGTGGAGCCTTCGAAGAACTCGACCTAGAAAAGTTGAGAGCGGATAACCCGTCACTGTTGACGGTCAGCCTCTCTCCCTTTGGCGCGACGGGTCCTAAAAGTAAGTGGTTAGCAACAGACCTGACACTGCTGGCGGCTGGTGGACAACTCGGACTTACAGGAGACCCTGATCGCGCTCCTATACAGGTTGGTGCCGTACCGCAAGGATGGCTACACGGTGCCCTAGAGGCAGCCGAGGCTACAACCATTGCCCTATTTGAGAGGAGCGCCTCGGGCTGGGGTCAACATATCGACGTATCGGCACAGCAAGCCGTAACTCAATGCACACAGACCATGTTGATGACGAGCGCTGTCGGCGCGCCGCCCATGGCGCGCGCTGGTGGTGGAATAAAGGCCGGCGAGTACGTCATTAGGACCGTCTACCCCGCGATAGACGGTTTCGTGTCAATTACGTTCATGTTCGGAGAGATGCTGGGTCCGTACAGTCAGCGACTCATGAATTGGGTGCATGAAGAAGGCTTCTGCGATGAAGCAACACGCGATCTGAACTGGGTCGATTTCTTCATGATGATCTTTTCAGGACAGGCCGACCCTGAGGATCTGTATCGAGCTCAAGACGCCATCGCAGCATTCACCGCAACTAAAACCAAGGCTGAGTTAATGGTCGGCAACAACGAAAAACGACTTCTCATCGCTCCAGTTGCAACCACAAAAGACATCGTCGAATCTGAGCACCTGGCGGCCCGAGAATTTTTTGAAGAGGTTCCTCAACTAGGACACAGGTTTCCGGGCCGTTTCGCTAAGGGAAGCGTCGAACTCAAGGACCTCGGCCCGCCTCCCAAGCTGGGTGAACATACACAAGAGGTACTTGAACAACTTGGTCGTGTACCTGCGAGCCCTCCGCCTGTAAATCCAGCCCCAACAAATAGACCGTTAGAAGGAATAAACGTTCTGGACTTTACTTGGGCAATAGCTGCGCCTATGGCAACACGAAACCTCGCCGACCACGGAGCAACAGTCGTCAGGATCGAATCTGAAGGACGAATCGACGTGATTCGCAACGCTGGCCCATTTGTGAATGATGAAACCCACCCAGACAACACAGCGCAGTATCACTCGGCTAACGCCGGAAAGCACTTGATCAGCCTTGACTTATCTGTCGAAGAAGCTCACACAGTGGTCTGGGACTTGATCGAATGGGCTGACGTCGTAATCGAAGCCTTTACTCCCAAAGCCATGGCAAATTGGGGGCTTGACTACGCATCTATAAAGCAGCGCAAACCCGAAATCGTGATGTTGTCAAGTTGTCTGATGGGACAAACCGGTCCTATGAACATGTACCCGGGTTTCGGCAATCTCGCAGGAGCGTTAAGTGGATTCTACGAAATTACGGGATGGCCGGATCGGCCCCCTACTGGGCCATTTCTTGCCTACACCGACTACACGGCTCCACGCTTCACCGTCACAGCTCTCGTCGCAGCGCTCGACCATCTACGACGAACAGGTGAGGGATCTTATATAGACCTCAGCCAACATGAATCTGCACTGCACCTTCTCGGTCCAGCTCTTTTAGACCAAGAAGTCAATGGACGCACTGCTCAACGTTCAGCGAACTCCAGTGAGCGGTACAACGTTCATGGTGTGTACCCAGTTCAAGGTGACGACAACTGGATCGCGCTCGTGTGTCAAAACTCAGAAGCCGAAAAGACACTTTCTGAACTGATCGGAAATGAAGATCTTGATGACACGACCATCGGAAACTGGACCGCTTCCCAAGACCGTTTTGAACTGCAAGAACTGCTACAAACTCATGGGGTAACTGCTCATGTCGTATCTGATTCCGCTGATGCGATCATTGATCCCCAGTTGGCCCATCGGAATCATTTCCGCCGTGTACCTCAGGCATACGCGGGTGAGACCGTTGTGGAAGGTTCGCACTATCAGCTGAGCCGAACCCCGTCCACAGCTCTGTGGGGCGGGCCCCCAATTGGTGAACACACATTTGAAGTACTAAGCGACATGTTGGGTTATGACGGGGACAGAATCGCTGACCTAGCAGCAGTCGAGGCACTTTATTGACCGCGTTGTCTTTGAGTCCAAATCGGTCTTGAGATTCGACATTGCCGCGCACCGGATAATTCAGTGCAACAATCAACTAAGGGCGATCAGGGAGGATGCTCGTGAACGAGCAAGAACGAATTGAGATAGCAACATCATTCATAGAGGAACTCGAGACCAAAGCACAACACCACACGCTGGCAGACAGGGTCGATGACCCCTCTCTGGAGAACGCGTACCTCGTGCAAGAGGCCTTCATCGACATCATGGTTGGCCGCGGTGAACAGATAGTCGCGTGGAAAGTAGCGCTTACAAGCAAAGCAATGCAGGAGTTCTGTGGCGTGGATCACCCTCTATCTGGGGCTGTTTTCGATAGTCGAGTTCAACCTTCGCCGGGACAAGTGGTTCTTGGCGAACACCGACACCTCGGTCTCGAATGTGAAATCGCTGTCCAGCTTGGCTCTGACTTGGGTGCAGGAAGTACCCCTCACACAAGAGAAAGCATTGGGGCGGCGGTCGACAAGTGTTACCCAGCCTTTGAATTGATCGAAGATCGAGATGCTGACTACGACCAACTCAACCCGTTCGATTCAGTATCTGAAAATGCTTGGAACGCCGGAGTCGTTTTGGGTTCTCCCTTTGTTACTTGGCAAGACCTTGACCTCGTAAACACTCCAACGGTCTTGGAAGTCAACGGCGAAGTGCTTGGGTCTGGTCAAACCGGTGACGCATTAGGTCATCCCTTTGAAGCAGTCGCCTGGCTCGCTAATCATCTCAACGAGCGAGGCCAGTCCATTCGGGCAGGTGAATTTGTTATGACCGGCAGTACCGTCATCACTTATTTCCCGCAAGCTGATGACCAGGTGAAGTTCTCGGTAGGTGATTACGGATCTGTCGAACTCGCTTGTTCTTAGTCGCTGCCATATCAGGTTCCCACTCTCAGACCTCGCTAGTTGGCTAGCCTGTTGTTAACAAGGGACTCGGGGAACAAGATGAGTGACGTGACAATCGTTCCAATGGCCAACAAAGCTTTCGGTGCTACTGCTACTGGTGTAGATCTCAAAAATTTGAGCGACGATGAGTTCAGTGAGCTGCACGCAGCCTTTCTTGAACACGGCTTCTTGCTATTCCCAGATCAACACCTCGACGAGGAAAGCAGCATCGCTTTTGGGAAACGTTTCGGAGACCTCGAGTTTGGTGGGGCTCCTATGGCAAACCAGAAGAAACATGAGGACGGCAGTTTCGGCAAGATTTATGACCTTCAGTCTCAATTAATGCGAACCAATGTCGGCAACGAAGCCTGGCACACTGACTCGACCTACAAACCAATAGCGAGCAGGGTGGCAATGCTGTCTGCGGTCATTGTCCCAGATGAAGGTGGACAAACCGAGTTAGCCGACCTGCGATCCGGCTACGAAGCTCTTGACGACGCCACCAAGGAAATAGTTGCTGGGTTGAGCGCATTCCATTCGACAAACTTTTCCCAAGCAAACGACCTCGGGGACTTCCCCGACACGAATGGAGATGGCCTGTACGGGGAGGTGTACCACGGAGAGGCTTACTTGCGGCCTATGGTCAAGATTCATCCTGAGACAGGCAAACCCAACTTGTTCGTGGGACGGCATGCTTTTGGAATCCCCGGGCTTAACCGTGAGGAAAGTCGGAAGTTGATCCGATCTCTTATCGAACATGTCGTCGGGGATGATTCACGGGTCTACAGCCACAATTGGGTTGTCGGAGATACATTGCTGTGGGACAACAGACGAGCTCTTCATCGGGCACGTCCTTATGACTACAGCAAACCTAGGTATCTGATCGGCACGCGCGTCGCCGGGGATCCCGCATCGGAATTGGCTTACTACCCAGAGGACCCCGAAGCCGAAGCAGGCAGGAAAGCTCTGATTGAGGAACTCGAGTTTTTGCGTGAGGAGACTAAGGACCAAATGTATGGAGCAACAACTGCGTCCTTCTGAGCTCATCTAAGCGTTCCAACCTAGACAGCTATCGTCGACCTACCTCACCGACATGATCTGGTAGAGGAACGCAAAAGTTCCTCCCCATGGCGAACGTATTTGCGCGACGTAATCAATACCGAAGCGACCATCAAGGTCTATCGGGATGGCATTACCAATCTGATGGCCGGCGGGCGTCAAGGCTACGAAGCCAGGAATTTGGTGCTGGCGAACCCACGCTAGTTGGCTCGAGACTTCACGCGAAAAACTGCCGTCCCCATCATTCAAATAAATTTCTATGCCAGGACACGCGTCTTTTGCGCCGTTCGCGCCGCCGTGGGTTCGGTCCGTAATGTCGATGTCGCCGTCGGCATCAATATCGAGAAGGACTACTTGGCCTTCTCCCCACACTGTGCACTGCACCTCAACTTCCGGATCTTCGTAATTCAACGCCCGTGGTTGTTCACCCATTGCGTCTTGGCTGACATCGGTGAAATTCCCTGAGCCGTCGTTGCGGAGGATTTGCATGAATCTTCCGACGTAATAAGGATTTGATCTCGTTGTTCCAATGACAATGTCTACATCTCCGTCGCCGTCAATATCTGCGGTAGCTGCATGATTAAATTTGGTGGTTCCAGATCCGAAACGTCCAGTGGGCAGACTGTGGACCTCCCATTGAGCGCTCGGCTTTTGCTCGTCACTGATACCTATCTGTGCGGGTCGAGGGTTCAAAGAATCCGGTTCGTCACCCCAAAAAAGGACCGGGTCGGCCAACCCGTCACCATTGAAATCATCAAGCAGGGACGACATCACGTAGTGATCATTCCTGCGCAACCCCTCAGGCAGATCTTGGAATGAATTCACAAAGCCTGCGCCGCCGTCATTTAAAAACAAAGTTCGTGCAGCCAAGATATCTGGGAACCCATCACCGTTTATATCCCCCGACGAAGCATCATGGGCAAAAAATCTGTTACCGCGATAGTCGATGGTGTCCGAGGCATCAAAGAGTTCGCCATCCCGAGATAGCAGTAGAACGTGCGGGTCCATGTCATTGATTCTCTCTCCGGTTGGGAGAAGTTTCAGTAAACCTTGCGAGCCGGCGAAGATATCGTCGACCCCATCAAGGTTGAAGTCGTCAACAACAAGCCGGTAGACCATGTTGCGTTCCGGCGGCCCACCCGCAGAGTAAATCGATGGGTCTGCTACAAGTCGACCTGTTCCGTCGTTGAGGTACACCCTCACTGTGCTTCGCTCTTGGTGGGTCATCGTGTGCGGGAAAATGGCCCAACCGACCACTAGGTCCTGGTAGCCATCTCCGTTGAAGTCTCCGACCATCATGTTGTGTGCATCAGCGGTAAATGAGCCGTCTCGCTCATCACAGTCATCCACAGTTGGGTAGCAATAAGTTTCGTTGTAACGCTCATTAACGAAAATGGTTTCAAAACCAAAATTGAAAACGGCGTAATCTTCGGTACTCGTGCCCTCTAAGTCATTCGGCTTGAGATGTCTGCTACGTGAGACGTCATGCTCGTACAGGGCCACTTCGATTTGGAGGCCAACCCTCTTTGAACGTCCATCTACGGTGATGACATCAACTGAGTAGTCGATTGTTTCGTTTCGTTGAACGATGGGACTTACGAGCGTGAGCGATTGTTCTGTTGAAGCCAACACAATGAACCCATCAGAAACGACTCGGATCTCACTTATCTCTTCCTGCGAGACAACTGAAACCTCGAACTGTGAATAGCTGTTGACAAGCGCCGGCGCTACCACCGTCAGTTCGAAATCGTTAACGTTGTCGGCCACGTCAACTGTTGTCGCGACCGCTGTGGTCTTCACTGAAGTATCTGTGGCAGCTTTCTCAAGGCGCGTCGTGGCGGTCGTCTTTGTTGACGATCCGCCGAGTTGGTTAGTGGCGTCTATTTCGCCTGCGGTCGAGCAGGAGACAGCCAACAACGCGCATACAACCAGAGTTTGGGGAAGCCCCACCTAGTCAGTATCGCTCAGATCTCGTCTTCATCTAGCTTTTGATACGCGCTTCGCTTCTGAAGCAACGCCAATCTCGGGACTATGAAACTTAGCCAGCCCCCATGATGGCTTTAGTTTCTAGGAACTCTTCAAAGCCATGTTGACCCCATTCGCGGCCGTTACCTGACTGCTTGTAACCGCCAAACGGCGCGTTGAAGTCGGGGCCCGCTCCGTTTACGTGAACGTTGCCGCTACGTATTCTCCTAGCTACCGACATTGCCCTATCTTGGCTGCCCGACACATATCCTGAGAGTCCGTAAAGTGTTTCGTTTGCCATACGCACTGCATCGTCATCGTCTTCATACCCGATCATTACTAGTACCGGTCCGAAAATCTCTTCTTGGGCGATTCGCATGTCATTCGTAACATTGGTGAAGAGCGTCGGCCGGACGAAATATCCGCTGTCCAAACCTTCCGGGCGACCAGTTCCACCTGTGACCAAGGTGGCCCCTTCCTCAATGCCGGCCTCAATTAACGCTTGGATTTTGTTCCACTGCACTTCAGAAACCACTGGTCCAATAATTGTTCCATCGCTGACCGGGTCTCCGACTGCCACCGACTCCATTGAGCCTTTGGCTATAGCCGCAGCTTCTTCCATGCGGCTAAACGGGACAAACATCCGGGTAGCAGCGTTGCATGACTGACCGGAATTGGTGCACATTCCAAACGCATCACGACCTACAGCTTCGGCCATGTCAGCGTCGTCCAGAATGATGTTCGCGGATTTTCCACCAAGCTCTTGAGCTACTCGCTTTACGGTCGGAGCCGCGTTTCGGGCTACCTCAACTCCTGCTCGCGTGGAGCCGGTAAATGACATCATGTCAACTCCAGGATGTGCTGATAGGTGCGCTCCTACCGACGGCCCATCGCCATTAACTAAATTAAAGACACCGGCGGGAACTTCAGCTTCATCTAGCAATTCAGCGAACAAGATAGCGTTGAGTGGGGCAACCTCCGAGGGCTTCAGCACCATTGTGCAACCAGCGGCAAGAGCGGGCGCTACCTTGCAAGCAATCTGATTGAGAGGCCAGTTCCAAGGCGTGATCATCCCTACAACCCCAACCGGTTCTTTTGCAATCAAGGATTTACCCATCTGTTCTTCGAACTCATAGGAGCCCAGGATCTGAGCCATCGTCGCGAAGTGAGCTACTCCAGTTGGCGCCTGAGCTGCCTTAGCGAGACCTTTCGGGGCCCCCATCTCAGCAGAAATTAAGTTTGCAAGATCTTCTGATCGGGCACTCAGAAGCCCGGTAATCCGATTCAACAACTCAACGCGATACTCAATTGACGTTTGTGAGTAGCTATCGAAGGCCGCCTGCGCAGCTTCAACCGCAGCATCTACATCGGCTGGGGTACCCATTGCGATAGAAGCTATTGGCGCTTCAGTTGCCGGATTTATGACCTCAACGGTGGCGTCCGTAGACGGTTCAACCCACTCTCCATTGATATAAAACCGGCCTAAGTTGGAGCTGAGTTCCATGTCTCACCCTTCGATCATGTTTAGGTTACTTAATACTGTTCTATCGGTCAGCCTATCTACCCGCAACATCAGCACCAAAGCCAAGCTCCACTAACCGAAACTTCCGGGAGAAAACTGTGCACCTCAGACCGGTTACCATTGAGGCAGCACCGAAAAAGAGGACCAAATGAGCACTACCGTCGACAGTAAAGATCTGCTGGAACAGTCCGCGACCTTTGGCGCAATGACCGAAGGAACGGCTTTGGACTGGAAAATCATCGCCGCACACAACCAACAATTAGCTAGCGACGTCGCAAGTCGCGTACTAGACCACCTCAAGTTGTTGGAAGGTGACAACGGCGGGTTCTCCGTAGACCGAATGGAACATTCACTGCAAACAGCAACACGCGCGTACCGAGCAAACAAATCAGATGAATACGTCGTTTGTGCTCTTCTTCACGACATCGGCGACACCCTCGGTTCATACAACCACCCCGACATAGCCGTGGCAATCCTGAAACCCTTCGTCGCCGAAGATCACCTTTGGATGGTCGAGAAACACGGGATCTTTCAGGGCTACAACTTTTTTCATCACCTCGGACTTGACCGCAATATGCGGGATCAATTTGAGGGTCACCCCGCCTACGATCTCACAGTCGAATTCTGCCAAGAGTTCGACCAAACCGCTTTTGACCCAAGCTACGACTCGATGGCTTTAGAGGAATTTGTGCCAGCTGTAGAAGATTTGTTCGCTGAACCTAAAAATTCCATTTACCTAACCGATGAAGGTCAAATGGCCGGATCTAATTCGTAGGTTTGCCGAAATCCTCAATTATTCGACAATAAGTCTGCGTGATGCACGGGCACTTGCTTATGCCATTCAGTGAGTTCCTGATACCGGTGACCTAGCTGCAACACAACATGGTCTTGGAATGGGCGCCCAATGATTTGTAGGCCGCAAGGTAGTCCATCCTGATCAAATCCCATGGGGACAGATAACGCCGGGAACCCAGTGGAATTCCAGGCTGGCGTATGCATCGCTGCCAATGAAGTGGCGCTCCTATCAGCCCCTGTAAACGGAGTCGCCGCATACCCGGTAGTGGGGCTGACAAGTATTTCAACACCGAGTTCTTCCATTTGAGCTAACACCGCTTTACGCGCAACTTCGCGTACACGTTCAACCTGCACCAAATCACCAGCTGAGAACAGTGCCCCTCGAGCGATAGTTAGCCTTGTGGGCCGTCCATAATCACTCCATCGATCTTGCAGTTGATCGCGATGCCAAGAAAATGCTTCCGCCTGCAGAGCCATAAATGCCCCGTCATGGAGAGCCTCGTAGTGAGGAACTTCGAAGGAAACAATGTTCATCCCCGCGGAACCTAAGTCAGTGACCGCATCGTCGAACACCGCCATCATCTGGTCGGAGCTAGCCCCCACCAGAGCGCTGTTTGTGATTACTCCAACTTTTCCGAACTCCGTATCTTCAGTCAAGCTGTCGACATAGTTGCAGGGCGGCCTTTGCACAGTCGTTCGATCGCTTGCGTCGTAACCGGCCATAACCGTGAGCATCGCAGCGCAATCCCATACAGAGTTGGCCATCGGACCGATGTGGTCATAACTAAGTCCGAGAGGAATGCAGCCACTCTTCGGAACCAACCCAAAGGTTTGCTTGAACCCCGTAATTCCGCAATAAGCAGAGGGCAAACGAACACTTCCTCCGGTATCTGTTCCCAGGCCACCGGCGAACTGCCCTGAAGCAACACCATTTGCGGTGCCCGAACTTGAACCCCCTGTCCAACGTTCGACATTCCATGGGTTTCTAGGCACCGGGAACGGTTTATCGAAATCCGGGAAACCGATGGCATATTCCATCGTCGTTGTCTTTCCCATCACTACGGCTCCGGCTTCACGGAGACGTCGAAGAAGTGGACCGTCACCCTGGTCTCCCCACGATGGGTCCTGTACCAACGACTGAGCCGATGTCGGTCCTTCATCAGTCGAAATAATGTCCTTGATGCCTAAAGGAATTCCATGCAGAGGCCCGCGATCTAAACCCGACTGCATTTCACTATCGGCTTGGTCAGCTGCTTCGAGAGCCGTCTCGTCGAAGCGGTTCAGATAGGTTCCCAAAATGGGATCTAGATGGTCTGAGGCTTTTAACGCCCGCTCAACAATTTCGCGACTAGTGGTGCTCCCATCCCGCAAATTGGTTCCAAGTTGTCTAATTGAGTTATTTGTCACGATCAGGAATCCATGTCCGCTCTGAAAACCGCCGCCGTTACTTCATCACCCGTATCTATCTCGTACATGCGATCAACTTTTTGACGGAACTGAGGGAATATTCGCCCAAGCGACGCGAGGTCTGGCCCTGCCAGCTCGATCCCAACAAGGCCAAGCAGGGTCCGAACCTCATTTACCGATTCAGAACTGGAATCATCTTGTGTTTCGGCCATGACCCCACCTTAAAGCTCTTTCGACACCACCTGCCGAGGCAGTACTTCCCACCCAAATTAGAGAACCGGTTTACCGTTCATTTCGCCCAATGACTCAGCCAGTAGCTCTAAGCGCTCACCATCAGGTCCACTGAAATAAATCGAATTTCCATGCTCAAAGGTGACTTCAACGTCGGCTGCTTCAAGCTTCGACCTCAAGTAAGCCTGCTTTTCCGGTGTAACTGAAATTGCGAGATGATGCATGGAACCCAACAATTCAGCGTAAGGACCAAGATTCAGTCCAGGGAAATCAAAAAACGCTAAGGCATTACCGTTGCCAACGTCGAAAAAGAAGTGCGTTGAGCCTTGATAATCGCGATTCTCGAACAGTTCAGTCATCGGGAACTCAAGAATTCCTTGATAAAAAGCAATCGTTCGCTCAACATCAGAACTCAAAAGAGCAAGGTGGTGAACTCCCTGCGCAGAAGAAGCACCCCGGTCATCTCGTCCTCGCAGATACTCCCGGCGCAGCCGCGCCCATTCCTCAGTTCGATCTATGCCTTCACCATGTTTTGAGTCACTCACAAATACCTTCTTTGACCTGTCACGAACGTACCAAGGTGTTCGACTACCAAGAGACGTAACGTTACTTTCACCGTTGGTCACCGATCCCACAGGTCTATGGTGTCGACATGACCATCATCCATTCCTCTCCTTCGGCCGCCGCTGCACTCGAAGAGTTCAACATTAAAAACTCGACTGCGATCCAAGTCGGCGACTTGTACTTCTTCAGCGGTATGACTGCAATCAATCTTGAGACATTTGAAGTAACTGGCGGCGATATCGCTACGCAAGCCAGAGTCGCATTAGAAAACTTCGGCGCCATGCTTGATGACATGGGTCTTTCCCTAGACCACGTGATCAAGGTCAACGCACAACTGACCGACGTTTCAGAATTCGCCATTTGGAACGACGTATTCCTCGACGTGTTCGAGGCGCCGTACCCTTGTCGCACGACCGTCGGCGCCCCCTTAGTGGTCGGGGATATCGAGGTCGAAATTATTGCTGCCTCAACACCTAGAAGGTAGATACGTGGTTTCGTCTGCGAAACCCTTACTCATTAAAGATAATTCGTTGACCTACAAGTTGACGAATGTAGGCAGAGGTGCTGAGCTTCGGATCCACGTACTGACCACCACTTACTAAGGAAGTCAAAGATGTCTCAGACTATTCACGTCGTATTCCCCTGCCAAGAAGGCAAGGGACCCGAATTAATCGAAATTCTCCGCGGAGCTCTCGCCGATACTCGTGCCTTCGAAGGTTGCGAATCAGTTGAGGTTTACAGCGACGACAACAACCCAGACACCGTCGTTCTCTGGGAGAAGTTCGCGGTCAAAGAAAATCATCAGGCCTACCTCAAATGGCGCATGGACACTGGTCTTCCCGAGCTACTTGCCCCCGTATTGGCAGGCAACCTGCAGGTCACCTATCTAGATAGTCACGACGCCTAGCAGTTTCGCTGATTACCTTTTAGAAGGTAACCAGACAGCCGACTTTGAATGAGCCCTCAACTTCATGAGGGCTCATTTCGTTTTTATTTGCGCACCTGAAAAACATTGTCAGCTTTCCGGACTCGGCCGAGCACCCAACTTGTTGACGTGGTTATGATCAAACCATGACTGATTTCGGCATAAACATGTTCCCCACCGACAAAGCAATCAATCCTATGACCTTGGCTAAAGAGGCCGAAGATAGGGACTTCGAGTCGATCTGGTTTCCAGAGCACAGCCACATTCCAACGAGCCGGGAAACACCTTGGGGCCTTAACCCCAAAGCGCCGCCACTTCCCGAGGAGTACTGGCGCACACACGACCAGTTCGTTGCGTTAGGTATGGCTGGTGCCGTCACTAGCAAGATCAAACTCGGTACCGGTATCACTCTTGTCCCGCAGCGTGACCCGATCTGGTTAGCGAAAAATGTGTCAACAGTTGATGCGCTAACTGACGGTCGTTTTCTTTTTGGTATTGGCTACGGGTGGAACAAAGAAGAGCTTCATCATCACGGCGTCAAATTCACAGAACGCAGAGATGTGATGCGCGAACGAATTTTGGCCATGAAGGAAATATGGACAAACGACGAAGCAGAATTTCATGGTGATCATGTGGAATTCAGTTCGAGTTGGCAATGGCCTAAGCCAACCCAGAAACCACATCCTCCGATCATTTTGGGCGGCGCGGCTGGTCCGAAAACTATGAAAGACATAGTCGAATACTGTGACGGTTTTATGCCCATCAGCGGAAGGTACGACTTCGCTGAACAAATAACCACGCTGAAACAAATGGCAGCTGATGCTGGTCGCGACCCGGAATCGTTTGACTTCGGACAGTTCGGAACGCCTCCCAAAGCGGAGATCGTTGACAGTCTGATCGAAGCCGGGTGTAACCGAATCGTATTTACACTGCCCCCAGCTGATGCTGACACCGTGATTCCTAAGCTTGATCAGCTATCTGAGTTCAAGGATCAGTACAACTAAATTAACTCGATCTTCAGTTGAACAGAATCCTTAGTTAGCTGCTGGGATGTAGCCGTCTCGCATGAAACTCTGGAGATAATCGCCGTATCGATAGGGCTTCACCGCTAACGGTCGATCTTCGTCTATGCAACCAGCTAGCGCTTCAATAATGGTGTCAGGTCGAGGATCGAAAAAGAACGGGATCGCGTAACGGTTTCCCTCGCTTTTGTTGAGAGCCCGATGTTTCGTGGAACGAAATCGATTGTTACTCCATGCCCTTAATGTGTCACCGGCGTTAACGACAAAAGATTCCTGCTCTTGATCAACAGCGAACCACCCGTCATCAGATTCAATCGAGAGACCACTGACCTCGTTAGCGGGTAACAAGGTCATAAAACCGGCATCGCTGTGCGGATCAATCCCCCACTGATCAGGTTCAGCATCAATGGGCGGGTAGTGACTCATTCGAAGCGTCGCTAAAGCAGGATCAAAGAACGTCTCGAAGAACGCTGGCGGCATATCTGCCGCGACCGCATAAAGCGGCAAAAGTTGATGACACAATCGCTCTAAAGTCCGGTAATAGTTTTCAGCAGCGTTTCTGAAACCAGGCAAGGCCTCTTCGGTAGGAAACTGGTTGCGCTTCGAACCGGGTCGCCCCATAAAAAACGCTGCGTTAAGGGCGAATGGTCGGTCGCCTCGTTGTGCGCCGCCAAGTCCCACATAGCCCATAAGGGTCGAAGTCATCTCATGTCCGAACTTTGCTTCGTCGACAAGCTCATGGTACGAAGCTGTCCAGTCGTACATCTCTCGAATTGTTTGCCACTCGATCCCATGACCGACTATCGATAAAAAGCCGACATTCTCCAACGCTTCGCGCAATTGTTCAGCAGTCGCTTCGATTGCTCCAGACGAGCCGGCAAGAACCGGTTCAACATCAATGACCGGAAGTCGAGTTGAAGCTTGTTCTGAAGACATATCGCTACCTAAGTCTCGCGCACAGAGGAAGCAACAGCGAACGGTTGTATTCGGCGGCCTCATCGTGGATTAAATATTGGTTTAGTGGCGTAGACCTGATCTCTTCTTAGGTGCTCTGTTACGCACTACTTCAAGACAGCCGTCTATGACTCGGAACGCTGTGGCTGATCGCATTTTGTGCTGGCCTGCCGATGATCGGGATATGACCAGGTCGAATTCCAGTCCCTCGAATACTGGCACGAGCGACACGGAACGTTGACGTCGTTTCGGGCCGTCGATGTATCTGACGTCGTCGAGGACAATGTCCGGGTGTTCCCAGCACCAGTGTTCGTCGAAGGCAACGAATCCACAGTCGTGAGACGTTGCGCTTCGGTCGTTTACTGCACCGGGACAGATAAGGATCCCATCGACGATCCAGGGGTCGTGTGGAAGACCATTTGGTTTGAATCCGTCTTTGAAGCCTTGCTCAAGGAGGGCGTCTGGTTCAGATCCTTCTAACGCTCTCTTTTGCTGTTCTCCAATGATGAGATGCATCATCGCAGACAAGTCTTTGTCGGACTTTGAGGAGAAGAACTCGTCGGAGAGGAACTCATCGTCAGGCATTGTGATCGAGTGTGGCACTTTGACCATCTTGACTGAGGGATCTGACATCAGTTGTTGCGACTACTTACCACAGTGAGCTAGCGAAACTTCCGCCGTCCATGTTGGCCAGAAAACGGGGTTTGCTGTTGTGACCTCGAGGCATCGACTTGTGTTCGCGTTCGAGGCTGATCTCCCGCGCTGAACCTTGCCGGTTGTAGACGACGTAGCCGTTGATGATGCGGGACTGGGACAAGGGTGCCGATGGACGCCTATTACAAATATGAGAGGTTTGACTCCTCATACTTTGCGTGGCCGCTTCATCTATTGAAAGCTAGGCATAGTCTCTAATCATCTATTTCTCCGGAGAAGGAAACATCGTGGACAACGACGGCCCCTACTATGACGATTTCGAAGCAGGCATGACAATCCCACCGTTGCCTGCAGTCACTGTGACCGAAGCTGACAACGTGGCTTACAGAATGATCACTGGTGATCAACACTTTGCGTCAGCGGACAGAGGTGCTTACCAAGGAGTCAGCGGTTCCGCTAAGGCGCTTGTGAATCCTGGATTGGTTATGCAGTTCGCTATCGGACAGACAACGAATGCAACGAGAAAAGCAATAGCGAACCTCTACTACCGGTCAGTTCGCATTCTAAGACCCGTTGAAGTGGGCGAAACGATTACGACCACCACGACTGTCCTTGGGTTGTCAGACGCCAAACCGAAAGACGGTCAGCATCGAGGAAAAGTTTGGTTAGGGATAGAAACCTCAACAGAGAATGGTCCCGTAGTTCAATATGAAAGATGTGCGTTGGTGGCAAGCAGGTCGGGTTCACCAGGTCATTCATCTGAGATTCCCGGACCATCAGACCCCGCTCCTCTCGAAGAGCTAGCGACGCTTGTCCCAGATTGGGATCTAGGTGGCCTAGCAACCACTTCGTGGGAGGTAGGAGTGTCCAAGGCTGACGCTATGAGGGACCACGTTGACCTTGCTCCCTCTCTCGCTCGAATGACTTTTAATCAAGCGTTCGTTCATAGAGACGCTTCGGCAAGTATCTACGGGAAACGTCTCGTTTACGGAGGCCATGTTCAAGGGCTGGCTCAAGCTTCGTTGAGTCGCCTGCTCCCCGGCATAGCAACAATTGTTGCCTGGGATGGCTGTGACCACGTAGGCCCCGCATTCGAGGGTGATTTGTTGGAATTCAGGCACGAGCTGAAAGAAATTCTTCCGCTAAAGAGAGGCCGACTCATGAGGTTCGAAATACGTGGTGCGACGGTGGACGAGCAAGGATCGGTCGGTAGTGACATTCTGGTATGGACACCAATTGTGTTCGCTCCTTAGGAAAATCTCGAAAATGGAAGTTTTTACCAGAATCCAGTCATTGATCTCGACAGGAGTGAGGGACAGCGATTAGAGGCCAACTATGACACCAGTACTGCAGGGATTACGCATCGTTGAAGGTTCAGCGTTCGTTGCGGCTCCTCTCGGGGGAATGACTCTCGCTCAACTTGGAGCGGATGTCATTCGTTTCGATGCCATCGGCGGTGGTCTTGACTATCAAAGATGGCCTGTAACAGAAGAAGGTGTAAGCCTTTTTTGGGCCGGTCTAAACAAAGGCAAGCGCTCTATCCAAGTTGATCTGCGAAGCGACACCGGAAGAGACTTAGTTACACAGTTAATAACCGAACCGGGTGAAGAAAACGGAATATTCCTATCTAACTTCCCTGAATCCAGCTGGCTTTCCTACGACCGGTTGCGCGCCGAAAGGGAAGATCTGATCTACATGAACATCATCGGAAATCCTGATGAATCAACCGCTGTGGACTACACCGTAAACCCATCCTCTGGGTTCGCTATGGCTACGGGACCGACCGGTTCAACGATGCCAACCAATCACGTGTTGCCAGCCTGGGACACAGCAACCGGGTTAACCGCTGCGGTTGGCTTGTTGGCAGCAGAAAGATACCGGCAGCGAACTGGAATCGGCCAGCTCTCTAAAATATCGTTAACAGACGTCGCGTTCGCAATGGTCGCCAATCTTGGTTACATGGCGCAAGCACAATTGACGAAAGAAGACAGAGTTCCCGTTGGTAATGACCTTTACGGAGCATTCGGCAGGGACTTTGCTACAAAAGACGACAGACGGATAATGGTTGTGGCAATAAGTAAACGCCAGTGGCAGAGCCTCGCTGAAGCAACAAATATCGTTGGACACTTACCCTCTATCGAGGAGGCTCTCGGTGTCGACTTGAGCAAAGAAGGGGACCGATGGGATGCTCGAGACGCCATCGCCTCTTTTATGGCACCGTTCATAGAATCACATGATCTCGACGAGATCGCTGAAATCTTTGACGCTAAAGGTGTCTGTTGGGGTCCGTATCAAACCTTTGTTCAACTCGTGAACGAGGACCGTCGAGCTACTGCTGAAAATCCAATGTTTCGCCGTATCGATCAGCCAGGTGTCGGACGGGTACTCGCTCCAGGTTCACCCCTATCATTTTCTGAAATCGATCGCGGAGACCCAACCGTCGCGCCTCGCTTGGGCGAGCACACGGACGAGATTCTTCTTGAGGTCTTAGGAATGACTTCTGTTGAAGTCGGAAAACTCCACGACGACGGTGTAGTGGCTAGCGCCAACAACTAGCGATTGTCCAGGGATGTTTATCGCACCAGATGCGATGACTGGTTACAGCCGGCCCTATAGCTATTGACCGTTATTTGAATAGCGCAGCTACTTGAGTTTCGACGTTAGTTCCCACAAAAAAATCCGAGTTGTTGGAAGTCCAAAACCGGGCTGGGTTAGCGAAGGTGAACTCGCGGAAATCATCGAGATCCATGACCCCATCGTCAACTAACTCCCACGCGTGGGGCAGCACTCGGTTCATATGGATGACATCAAAATGCCCGATGTCCGATGAGAACAAAGCATTAATTCGTGCCCCCATTGGGTTGACCTCAGTATTGAACGCCGTCGCGTTTAA
>CEUZ01048095.1_pt1 | contig 32361 bp, 34 predicted proteins | sample 361511 | NCBI WGS metagenome assembly CEUZ01 (sample SAMEA2622822, study PRJEB7988) | marine metagenome | biome: marine biome (ENVO:00000447); feature: surface water layer (ENVO:00002042); material: "saline water (ENVO:00002010), including plankton (ENVO:xxxxxxxx)" | depth 5 m | reverse complement strand
CCAGCCATAATAACCCAAAAAATTGTAAATAATAAAAATATCAAAGATGTTAAAAAAAAATTTGTTTGCTTAAATTGCATGAAATAGTCTCTATTATTTTTAATAAAATCGTAACTTGTCAATTCTTCGAGAGTAAATTTTGTTAAAAAAAAATATAAAAATGTTGAAACGATAATTATGTAAAATAAACCTAAAGTTATCTTTATTTTTTTTGATTTTTCCATAATTTATAGATGCTATTATAAAATCTTCTATTTGCTATTTATAATTATAATACTATAAAGAATAAAATTTAATTTAAAATTGAATAAACCCAATGAAACGTACATATTCACCAAGTAATATTAAAAGAAGACGAAAAACAGGATTCCGTAAAAAGATGTCAACTAAGGGTGGTAGAAAATTACTGGCAAGAAGAAGAGCTAAAGGCAGAAAAAATTTAACTCCAAGAGTAAAAAAGAAAAAATAAATAAGAACAGATGAAAAGCAAAATTGTTGCTCTTTCTAAAAAAGAAGATTTCAAAAATTTACTTAAAAAGAAAAAAATAACAAATGAATACGTAACTCTTTTTTTTGGAGAACTTAAAAATAAAGACAATAAAAAATTAAATATAAGTTTCGTAACTAAAAAAAAACAGATCAAAAATGCTGTGAAAAGAAACAAAGTTAAGCGGAGATTAAGAAATATTATGAATGATTTGGTAAAAAAATTATCAATAAACTTAAATTTATCTTATCTTGTAGTTGCGAAAACTACTATGCTAAACAATGAATATCAGGTAATAAAAGAAACTTTATTTCAAGATTTTAAAAAAATTAAGTAATGAAAATTATAATAGATATTTTAATTGGTTTAATAAAAGTTTATAAAATGGTTATAAGTCCTTACTTAACACCATCGTGTAGATATTTTCCAACCTGTTCAGAGTATGCAATTGATGCACTAAAAAGTTATGGTTTAATCAAAGGCCTTTATAAAGCAATAAAAAGAATTTTATCTTGTCATCCTTACTCTAAAAAAAGTGAATTTGATCCGGTAGTAAAAGACATAAAGGTTGAAGAATAATGGATAGTAGAAATGTTATAGCAGCAATTGCATTAAGTACTGCCGTAATTGTACTTTATTCATTATTTTTTGCTCCAAGTCCAGAAGAAGTAAAATCTAATCAAATAAAAAAAGAACAAATTCAAGAAAATTCTGATACACCAAGTTTAGATAAAAATGAAAACTTTAAAAAACTTTCACGTCAAGATGCACTAAATGAAAATGAAAGAATCAAATTTGAAAATGATAATATAAAAGGATCTATTTCTTTAAAAGGTGCGACCATAGATGATTTAACATTTAAAAATTACAATGTAGAGCTCAACAGTGATGAAAAAGTAACTTTATTAAATCCCAGAAATGTTGAGAACGGTTATTTAATTGAAAGTGGTTTTGTTACGACTAACAAAAATATAGATGTTCCTGACGCGTCTACTATTTGGAAAGTTTCTGGAAACAAAAAATTAACTAATAATAATTCAATAAAATTAACTTGGAGTAATCCTCAAGATATAACTTTTGAAAAACATATAAGTTTAGATGAACAATTCTTATTTACTATAAAAGAAAAAATTATTAATAAATCAGACAAAACATACAATTTTTATTCATACGGACAAATAATTAGAAATAAAATACCAAAAATATCAGGTTTTTATATTTTACATGAAGGTTTTTTATCAGTTTTGGATAATGAACTAATTGAAGAAGATTATGATGACATCCAAGAAAAAAAATTCACACGTACTGCACAAGAGGGGTTTGTAGGTATTTCAGATAAATATTGGATAACATCAGTTGTGCCCCAAGAAGGTAAAGAATTTAAAGCAACTTTTGATTATAAAAATAAATTTAGAGCTAACTATATATCTACTCAAGGAATTGAAGTTGGTCCTAACAGCTCATTAGAGGAAAAAATTCTCATTATTAGTGCTGCCAAAAAAGTTGATATAATTGACAATTATGCAAAAAACCTGAAAATTAATAAATTTGATCTTGTTATTGATTGGGGTTTTATGTACTTCATTACAAAACCTCTGTTCTTTGCGCTTGATTATTTTTTTAAATTACTTGGTAATTATGGTTTAGCTATTATTGCTGTTACTGTGTGTATCAGAATAGCCTTCTTTCCATTAGCAAATTTTAGCTTTAAAAGCATGGGTAAAATGAAACTACTAGCCCCTGAAATGGCAAGATTAAAAGAGCTTCATAAAGATGATAAAATGAAATTACAACAAGCTATGATGGCTCTTTATAAAAAAGAAAAAGTTAATCCTATGAGTGGATGTTTGCCAATACTAGTTCAAATCCCAGTTTTCTTTGCTATCTATAAAATTCTCTTTGTTACATTGGAGATGCGTCATATGCCTTTTTATGGTTGGATAAAAGATTTGAGTGATAGAGATCCAACTTCTATATTTAATCTTTTTGGATTAATTCCTTGGGATCCACCATCATTTTTAATAATTGGTGCATGGCCTGTAATTATGGGTTTTACAATGTACCTTCAGCAAAAACTAAATCCAACTCCACCAGATCCTATACAAGCAAAAATTTTTATGTTCTTTCCATTGTTTTTGACAGTAATACTTGCGCCATTTGCTGCTGGCCTAGTTATTTATTGGTCTTTCAATAATATCTTCACAATGATCCAGCAGTATATTGTTCAAAGAAAAATGACTGTTAAGACAACTTAAATGTCATTAATAAAAAAAGAAGAATTAAAAAAAATTTTACCTACAAATGGGCCGCCTATAGATGAAGTTTCAAAGTATATTGAAAAGTATAAAAATGATATATTAGTAATCAAATATGGTGGAAACGTTTTAATTGATAAGAATATATTTGATAACTCTATTTTAGATATAAGTATATTAAATAAATTAGGACTTTCGATTGTAATAATTCATGGAGGTGGTCCTAGAATAAAAAAAGAATTAGACAAATCAAATATTCAATCAAAATTTATTAGAGGATTAAGAGTAACAGACGAAAAAGTTATTAATATAGTTGAAAATGTATTAATTGATTTCAATAACGATATTATAAACTCATTAAAAGACAAAGGAGTCTCAGCAGTTTCAATCAACACAAAAAATAATAATATTATTGAAGTAAATCCTGAACAAGAAGAATTAGGTTTTGTTGGAAAACCAGATAAAATAAAAATTGATAAAATAAATGATATAATTAAAAAAGATTTGGTTCCTATTATATCTCCTTTAGGTTTAGGAAAAAATAATCAAACATACAATATAAACGGAGACACAGTAGCTGGTGCAATAGCAAAGTCTTTGAAATCCAGAAGATTACTTTTAATGACAAATGTAGAAGGTGTTTTTGATAAAGAAAAAAATCTTATCGAGGAAATTTCTTCCTCAGAAATTTTAAATATGATTAATGATGGGACTATTACTGGAGGTATGATACCTAAAATAAATACTTGTTTAGATGCTATAAATAATGGAGTTACTGCAGTTGGAATTATAGACGGAAGAAAACAACACTCTTTACTATATGAAATATTCTCTGATAAAGGTTCTGGAACTTTAATAAGAAAATGAAAAATTTTAAAGAAATGAAATATCTTCTTCTAGACCTTGATGGGGTGTGTTATGGCAAGCATAATAATTATTCTCTCGAAAGAGTGTTCGGACAAGTATCAAAACGAATGACAAAATTTATATCTGAGAGACTCAAAATCGATTTGAAGGCAGCGAAAAAACTACAGACAGATTACTTTTATAAATATAATACAAGTTTAAATGGTCTAATGATACACCACGACATTCCACCTGAAGAATTCTTAAGCTATGTTCATTCAATTGATCTTTCGTTTATGAAGGAAGATAAAGTAATGAGAAATGAATTAGAAAAACTAGATATGGAGAAATTCATTTTTACAAATGGAAGTGCTGAACATGCCAAAAATATTCTAACACACTTAGGTGTATATGATCTTTTTGGTAGAGAAAGAATTTTTGATATTCAGGACGGTGGTTATGTGCCTAAACCTGAAGCAAAAACTTTTGATCTAATGATTAAAAAATTTAAGATTAATCCTAAAGAGACTATTTATATTGAAGATATCGCTAAAAACCTAAGTATAGGGCATAAAAGAGGTTGTGCAACTGTTTGGCTTATTAACGATGAACATTTTGGAAAGATAGATTCTGATAAAGATTATATTTCTCATAAAATTGAAAATCTATCTTTATTTCTAAAAGAAATAAGGTTATTAAAAAGTAAATAAATTATGTCTATAGAAAATATAATTAATGAAGCTTGGCAAAATAAAGACCAAGTAAATCTTAATTCTGATAAAAAACTTAAAGATGCTATTAATCAAACTATTGCTGATTTAGATAGTGGGAAAGTAAGAGTGGCTGAAAAGATAAATGGCAAATGGATTACTCATCAACATATTAAAAAAGCGATAATGCTTAGTTTTAGAATTTATCCAATGGAAAATTTAAGTGGGCCCTACAGTAGTTGGTATGATAAATCACACTTATTAAAAGGTAAAACTGCAAATTGGACAAAGGAACAACATGAGGCAGCAGGTTTTAGAATGACGCCTAATAGCCCTGTAAGACCTGGTTCTTATATTGGAAAGAATGCTGTTCTTATGCCATGTTATGTAAATATTGGAGCTTACATTGACGAGGGAACAATGATGGATACTTTTAGTCGTGCAGGCAGTTGTTGTCAGATAGGAAAAAATTGTCATATTTCTGCTGGCTCAGGGATTGGAGGTGTTTTAGAACCTGCTCAAGCATTACCTACAATTATTGAAGATAATGTTTTTGTTGGTGCAATGTCCGAAGTAGTAGAAGGAGTAATAGTAGGTGAAGGATCAGTTCTAAGCATGGGCATGTATATTGGTCAATCAACAAAAATAGTGGACCGTAAAACTGGGGAGATCACTTATGGTAAAATTCCACCTTACTCCGTAGTTGTTCCTGGTTCATTACCAGACAAAAAAAATTCATCAGCACCATCATTATATTGTGCTGTTATAATCAAACAAGTTGATGAAAAAACAAGATCAAAAACTTCAGTTAATGATCTGTTAAGAGAGTAGAACCATGAAAATTTTAAATGAACTTCAATTAGCTAAGGAGCTAATCAGATTTCCATCAATAACTCCAGTAGATGCTGGAGTAATAAAATTTTTAGAAAAAAAACTTAGAAAATTAGGTTTCAAAACAAAAATTCTTGAATTTAAAGAGAAAGGTCATCGGCCTGTAAAAAATCTTTATGCAAAGTTTGGGAAAAAAAATCCCAATTTTTGTTTCGCTGGACATTTAGATGTTGTCCCACCAGGCAACACTAAAGATTGGACAATTAATCCTTTTAAACCATCTGTTAAAAAGGGTCATTTAATTGGAAGAGGTGCTAATGATATGAAAAGTTCAATCGCAGCTTTTGTTTCCGCAGTAAGTATATTTTTGTCAAAAAATAGAAAATTTAATGGTTCAATTAGTTTTTTAATTACTGGAGATGAAGAAGGTGATGCAGTAAATGGTACAAAAAAAGTTGTGGATTACTTAAAAAAGAAAAAAGAAAAAATTAATTTCTGCTTAATTGGAGAACCAACTAATCCGAATAAATTAGGAGAAATGGTTAAAATAGGTAGAAGAGGTAGCATAACAGGAAAACTTACAATTTTCGGAATACAGGGACATGTTGCTTATCCAAATCGAGCTAACAATCCATCTACAACAATAGTTAAAATTCTAAATGAAATTAAAAATATTAAATTTGATAAAGGAACAAAAAATTTTCAACCTTCAAATTTAGAAGTTACTAAAATAAATATAGATAATAATGCCGATAATGTTATTCCAAAATCTGCAGAAGCAACTTTTAATATTAGGTTTAATAACAAGCATTCATCCAGCTCTATTAAAAAAAAACTGAATAAAATTTTTAATAAGATAAGTAAAAAAAATAAATCAAAATATAAAATTGAGTATAGAGTTTCAGGAGAATCTTTTTTAACTAAACCTAATACCACAACTTTAATGATACAAAATGTTATTAAAAAGATTACAAGAATAAGGCCAAAATTATCGACCACTGGAGGGACCTCAGATGCAAGATTCATTAAAAAAATTGCAATCTGCCTTGAATTCGGTCTAGTCGGCAAAACTATGCATAAAATTGATGAGGCAGTTTCAATTTCAGATTTAAAGAAATTGACTAAAATATATTACAATATTTTAGAAAATTATTTTTAATGAAAACAGGATTAATAACCTCAGATACTTATCAAAATCATAATACTGGAGATGGCCATCCTGAAAAAGAGGATAGAGTCAAAGCAGTAATAGATAATTTTAAGAAATTAAATAACAAAAATATTATTTGGAAAAAGCCCTCAAAATTTAATAAGTCTCTTTTAAAGATTACTCATAATCCCAATTATATAGATTTTGTTGAAAATTCTTTTCCAAAAAAAGGTTTTTCTTTTTTAGATGGAGATACTATCATTTCTCCAGGAAGTAAGGATGCAACTATAGATGCTGTTGGTTCAATTATTACAGCTATAGATGGTGTTCAAAAGAAAGATTTCCAAAATGCTTTTTGTGCAGTCAGGCCTCCTGGTCACCACGCTGAAAAAGATAAAGCAATGGGTTTTTGTATCTACAATAATGTTGCAGTAGGAGCTCACTATTTAATTAATAAGTATAAACTAAATAAAATAGCTATAATTGATTTTGACGTTCATCACGGTAATGGAACTCAAGATATTTTTTTTGACAACGAAAAAGTTTTATACATTTCAACGCATCAATTTCCTTTTTATCCCGGCTCAGGAACAGAGAAAGAAAAAGGTAAAAATAACAATATATTAAATATTCCTTTGCCTGCAGGAACTACCTCAGAAGAATACATAAATGCATATGAATTTGTTTTAAAAAAGATAAGAGAATTTAAACCAGAATTCATATTACTATCTGCTGGTTTTGATGCTCATAAAAATGATCCTCTAGCACAATTTCAATTAGAGTCCAAAGACTTTTATACAATTACAAAAAGAACATTAGAATTATCTAAATTATATTGTGATGGTAAGGTTGTTTCTATCTTAGAAGGTGGTTATGACATCTTAGCTCTTCAAGAAAGTACTCAAGAACATGTTGAAGCACTTATAGAATTTAATTGAAAATTTTTAATTTATCTTTAAATAATTCTTAATGAAGCTTTACAAAATTAAAAAATCAAATATCGATAGAAAGGGACGTGGTCTTTACGCTGCAAAAAACATAAAATCAGGTACGAAGATTATTAATTATGTAGGTAAGATTATTACAAAAAAACAGACAGAAGAGTCAAAAAAGTTTGATAATTCGAGACCTATTTACTTGTTTAATTTAAATAAAAAATATGATCTCGATGGTGATGTTTCTTGGAACACAGCAAGATTAATCAACCACTCTTGTTCAAACAACTGCGAATATGATGGTACAGGTTTAAAATTATGGGTTGTAGCTATTAAAGATATTAAAAAAGGAGAAGAACTTACTTGTGATTATGGATTTGGATATGATGAAGATTTTAAACAGTTCCCTTGTAAATGTAGGTCTAAAAATTGTTGTGGTTATATTGTTCGAGCGGAGTCAAGATGGAGAATAAATAAAAAGTTTAGCCTTGGTCGAATAAATACTAATAAATAACTTTTTCTAAAAATAATCCACACGCAGGTGCTGGTGGAGCACATAATTTTCTTTGTTTTAATCTAAAAACAGACTCAAACTTTTTTAAATTCCACTTTTTCTCAGCTAAATATTTTAAACAACCTACCATTGATCTAACCTGTTGCTGTAGAAAAGATTTTGATTTAAATTGTATTTCAATTTTCCCTTTTGTTGATTTTATTTTAATTGATTTCATGGTTCTAACTGGGTTTCTGGCTCTACAATTAGATGATCTAAATGTTGAAAAATCTTTTGTACCTAAAAGTTTTTTTGCTCCTTTTTTCATTAAATGAACATCTAGTTTTTTAATTATATGCCAACCCCTTTCTTTATCTATCGAAGGTCTACTAATTCGATTAAATATTACATATTTATAAATTCGTTGTTTTGCAGAAAATCTTGCATGAAAATTCAAATTTTTTTTTTTAATTTTGAGAATTGAGATATTTTCTTTATTTACAAAATAATTTATTGTTTGTAAAAATTTATCAAAATTATTAATCTTCTTTTTACAGTCAAAATGAGCTGACTGTTCAATAGCGTGTACCCCTGAATCTGTTCTACCGGAACCAAATAAAAGTATTTTTTCTCTTAAAATTTTAGATAATTTGTTTTGAATTAATTTTTGTACTGATTTTCCTTTAGGTTGAATTTGCCAACCAATAAAGTTCGTTCCTACATATTCAATTAATAAATGATATCTATGCATTATTTAGATTGAAACCTTTTTTGATATTTGATCCAAGCACAAATTCATTTATTTTTTGAACTTTTTTTCCCTGTCTTTGAATTTCTAAAACTTTAATAGATTTTTGATTACCACAACATATTTCTAAATAATCATCTAACACTTCTCCACTCTGTCCAATATTAGAGCCTATGTCAGCTTTGAGAATCTTGTATCTTTCACCTTTAAAAATAAAAAATGCACCTGGATTCTGGTATAAACCATTTATTTTTCCAATTATACGTTCTGCTGTTTCATTCCAATCTATTTTTCCCTCTGATTTTTCAATTTTTGAGGCATAAGTAGCTTCGCTATGTACTTGGTCCTTAAATTCAATTTTATCTTCTAATATGTCATCTAAATTATTCACGATTTTATCTGCCGCCAATAAAGAAAGTTTTTCTGAAATTGTCTCAGCATTATCATAATTAGTTACTTCTATTTTATATGAATTACATACTGGGCCAGTATCTAATTTTTCATTTATTTTCATAATACTTATCCCAGTTTCTTTTTCTAAATTCATAATAGATCTTTGAATTGGTGCTGCCCCCCTCCATTTAGGAAGAAGTGATGCGTGTATATTAATGAATCCTTTTTTAGATAAATCCAAAAATTTCTTTGGTATAATTTGACCATATGCAACCACAATAACTATATCTGGATTTAATTTCTTTAAATATTCATATTCTTCATTATTATCTTTTAAAGAAACTGGAGTTCTGTAATTTAAATTTAGTGTTTCAGAAATACCTTGAATAGGAGATTTATTAATTTTTTGTCCTCTTTGAGATTTTTGTGGAGGCTGTGTATAAACTACTGAAATTGAATATCCATTCTGGTAGAGTGATTTAAGTATTGGTACAGAAAAAAATGGTGTACCCATAAAAACAACTTTTTTTGACATAAGCTAAACAACAATTCTGCTTAACTTGCTTTTAGAAAGTTTCTTAATAATCATTGATTTTTTTAATTTTGATAAATAATCAATAAACAAAATTCCCTCTAAATGATCCATTTCATGTTGTATGCATGTTGCTAATAATCCATCAGCTTTTAAAATTTTTTTTTTTCCATCATAATCTAAATATTCAACTTCACAGCCATTCGGTCTTTCTATTTCTGCAAATTGATTTGGAACTGATAAACAGCCTTCTTCATATTTTGCTCTTTCTAGGTTTTTATTTTTAATAACAGGATTGACAAAATACATTGGTTCTTTTTTATTTTTATCTTTACTAAGATCCATAACAATTATTCTTTTAGGAACTCCAATTTGTATTGCAGCAAGCCCAATACCATTTGCCGAATACATGGTATCCAGCATATCATCCATAAGTTTTCTCTCTTGATCGCCTACTTTTTCAACAGGTATAGATACTTGTCGTAATAATTTATTTGGTTCTGTTAAAATTTTTTTAACTGACATAACTAATTTATTTTATTATAAAATTTAAACTTTTAAAGGTAGAACTTTAAGCAAAATTTTGTTCCTGATTGGGTCAATATCAAGCTGATTCAAAGTACTTATTATGAAATATAAGGTATCTGCATCCATATCCTTTAATTCGTCTTGTCCGATTGATTCTACTATTCTCAAAATAGCAACCGCCATATCTTCATTATTTATTAATAATTGAATATCGGACGGCATTTCGTTTTCGCTAATTTCATAAAAATCATCATATTTTTTTGGAACATTCACCCCATCAGATTTAAGTGTCTCGATTATAATTACATCTTTTTTTGAAAAAAAATATTTTTTATTTTTTTTTATTTTTTTTAATAAATCTTTTAAATCATTCTCTACATTCTTATCAGATTTTTTTCCTCTGAAATAATTAATTAATTTTGATTGATGAATAATTTTGTTATTTATTTTTATTTTTGTCAATTCGCCTATTTCTTCTTTAATATTATTTTCATAAAATGATATATAATTAGGAGGAACTTGATCTAAATTTATTTCTTCTAAAAATCTAATCAACTCTTTATTAAATGCATTTTCTAAACCATCATTTTTAAATGAATTTTTTAATGCATTCATTAATTCTAATTTTTTTTCAATTTTTGAAGAAATTAAAATTCCTTGATATATTAAAGCTCTTGCTTCAATTTTAGAAAGTACTTTTGATGATTCTTTTATATTTAAAAGTTGGTTTATATTGAATTGAAATCTCTTATATAATTCAAACAAATCTTTTTCTGTATAATTTTTTTCGTGTGTAGCTTTCTCTATAATAGCGATCTTATCTAAGCTTGAAATTTCAACATCTTTAATATCATCTAATAAATTTGAAGTGGATAAATATTTCCAAATTTGTTTAGAAGTTGTATCTTTAGGCTCAAATCTAAATTCTGGATTTGTTCTATGAGATAAATGGAAATCTAAAATTGTTTTCTCAGATATTGATGTTTCTGGCTCTTTATCAAAACCTAATAAATAATTAATTTTATTTTCATAAAATTTATCTTTAAATCCTAATTCTTTTTTTAAATCTATTAATAACTGAGCTTCTTCCTCTTTTTTATTAATAATTAAACAATAAATATTAAATTTTGATAGATACTCATCCTCAATTGAACTTTGAATTTTAGAAAAAATTTCACAAGATTTATTTATTTCAGATCTAGAAAGATAATAATCAACTAGATATCTAGTAAGTTTTGGATTTTCATTTATTATTTGATTTTTTAATAAGTAATCTTCTATTAATTTTAAATTTGAATTTTTAATTAACCAGTCCGACTTAATTTTCAAAAACTGTTCTTTAGTTATGTTTAGCTTAGGATAATACGCATTTGTAACTAATAAAATATCTAAAATTTCTGTTGCATCTTGTGAAAGATTTATTTTATTAATTCTTTTAAAAATTCTTAGAATTTGTTCTCCATCTGAATTGGACCACATATTGATATCTAATCCATTTTCTGCAGGATCATAAAGCCCAACAATTTTTACTTCATTTGATGTTAAAGTTTGATTTTCTTCAATAATTAATTCATCTTTGTTTTGAGATTGTATTTTAAATATACTATTTTGAGATATACTTTTTTCTTCAATTTTTTTATTTTCAGTCTCTTTTAAATCTTGTTGTTCTGTATCAACATTCCAAATATCTGCAGGTTCTTCTTCCGAATAAGATTCAAATGTGAATAATAAAAAAAATAATATAATTAATAATTTTATATTATTTAACAATCTTAAGTTTTTCATTTGGAATAATTTTTTCAATTTCTTTATTAGGTGAAGGAAAATCTATTTTACCTAACAATAATACTGCGCCGATTAGAACGATCAAAGCTAATGTCATCTTAATAAAAAAAGATTTACTTTTACCGCTACTTGTATTTTTTGAAAATTGCATATATTCTCTAATAATTTCAAATTAAGACATATTTGTGTTTTTTCAATAAAGAAAGCTTATGTATTCAAATAAAAACCTCGTTTTATTAGGCATGATGGGGTCTGGAAAATCTTCTATCGGTAATTTAGTTTCAAAAAAAATAAACGTTCCGTTTATTGATATCGATAATCTAATTATTGAAAATATAGGAATGAGTATTACTGAAATATTTGAAAAAAAAGGCGAGAATTATTTTAGAGATGTAGAGGAAACAATTACCATAAAATCTTTAAAGAATAATAACTGTGTCATTTCACTTGGTGGAGGTGGATTTATTAACGATAAAATACGAAAAGAAATTATAAATAATCATTATTCATTTTGGCTTAATTGGGATGAAACGATTTTACTAAACAGAATTAAAAGAAGTAAAAAAAGACCTTTAGCATTTCAGTCTACAGATCAAGAAATTAGAAAAATGATCAAAAAAAGATCAAAAATATACTCTTATGCTCAATTTAAAATTAACTGTAATAAACTGACAAAAACTGAAATAGTAAAAAAGATTATAAAAATTTATGAAAGCAATTGAGTTAATTGTAAAAACAGAAAATCAAAAATACCCTATTTATATAGGAAAAAATATTTTAAAAAATTTTCAATATTTGTTAAAAAAAAACTCAATAAATTTTAATCAATGTCTAGTTATTATAGACAAAAATATTCCTAAAAAAAAAATAAATAAATTTTTATATTCATTTAAAGGAAAAAAAATTACAACTCATTATTTTAAAGCTAATGAGAAAAATAAAAATCAAAAGAGTATTACAAATATTTTGAACATTCTTTTGAAGAATAATTTTAATAGAAATGACTGTATAATTTCTGTTGGGGGCGGTATTACTGGTGATGTATCGGGTTTTGCAGCCAGTATCTTCAAAAGAGGATTAAAATTTATAAATGTTCCAACAACCTTACTTTCTCAAGTTGATTCTTCAATCGGTGGAAAAACTGGAATTAACACTCAGCATGGGAAAAACCTAATAGGTGCATTTTATCAACCGAGTTTAGTTGTTTCCGATACTTTTTTTTTAAAATCTTTACCAAACAGAGAATTGATATGTGGTTATGGGGAAATTTTGAAACATGCAATAATTGCCGATAAAAATTTTTTTAATTTTTTAAACAAAAATGGATCTAAAATTTTAAAACTTAAAAGTCCTTTAATAGAGAGATCAATTCTTCAAAGTTGTTCAATTAAGAAAAAAGTGGTTGAGATTGATAATAAAGAAATAGGTATTAGAAAAATCTTAAATTTTGGCCATACATTTGCTCATGCATTCGAAGCAACATTAGGATATTCAAAAAAACTGAATCATGGTGAAGCAGTAATACTTGGAATAAAAACAGCTGCTAAATTTAGCTTATCAAATAAAATTTTAAATTCTCATGAATTTAAACTTATAGAAAATCACTTAAATGAATTAGATCTTCCGAGGGATATTAGTAAATTTTTTTCAAAAAAAAATATAAATAAAATTTTATTTTTTATGAAAAAAGATAAAAAAAATAATACTGATAAAATAAATTTGGTACTACTAAAAAAAATAGGTAAGCCAATCCATAATTTACATTTTAATAAAAAGAAAATTAATAATTATTTGAGCAAAGAGTTATTCAAATAATATTTGAATTGAATGAATATGCTCTTTTAATTCAATACTTAAAATATTATAAATTTTTTTAGTTGCGACTATTTTGCTCAATTGAGTTAGTTCATTAGATTTAATAAATAATTTTAGATGAAATTTTCCTTCCACATTGCCCTTGTGATTTTTATGTAAAAAACTTTTATCTTCGATTTTAATTTCTTGAATATCAATTTCAGACGTAAGTTTTGTTTTAACAACTGTAATTAATTTGTTTATATTCATAAATATTTATTTATTATTATACGATATGAAAAATATTTGCGATTGGAATAATTGTTTTGAAATTGGTGAATATAAAGCACCTATAGAAAAAGATAATAGCAAAAACTATAGAATGCTTTGCTTAGCTCATGTTAAAGAATTTAATAAAAATTGGAATTATTTTGCAGGAATGAACGATGAACAAATATTCAACTTCTTAAAATCCGATATGACTTGGCATAAGCCGACGCAGAGTTTTAGTTCCTCGGATAATTTTTTTAAAATACTATGGAATAATACGTTAAAAGATGAATTTGATAAATTTAAGATTAAAGGTGAATATAATCACATGAGCCAATTTAAATTTGATAGCAATGATATTAAAGCTTTTGGAATTTTAGGTGTTTCTGTAGGTTTAAAATGGGAGAAAATACAAGATAAATTCAAAACTCTTGTCAAAAAATTTCACCCTGATATTAATTTGGGAAATAAAAAATACGAAGAAAAACTTAAATTAATCACTTTAGCTTACACTCAGCTAAAAAATACATATAAGGAAAAAATTGACACCTAATTTAAATATACAACCAGATATAAAAGTATCTTTAAAACAAACTTTTGGAATTGACTCCGATATGGATGTTGATGCATTTTCAAAAAGAAGTGATTATGTTCCTGAGATAGATAAAAATTATAAATTTGATAAAGATACAACTTTAGCAATCATATCTGGATTTGCATTTAACAAAAGAGTTTTGGTTCAGGGCTACCATGGAACTGGGAAATCAACACACATTGAACAAATTGCAGCAAGATTAAATTGGCCGTGTATAAGAGTAAACTTAGACAGTCACATAAGCAGAATTGATCTAATAGGTAAAGATGCAATCGTAATAAAAGATGGAAAACAAATCACAGAATTTAGAGAAGGAATCTTACCTTGGTCTATACAAAATCCAATTGCTTTAGTTTTTGATGAATATGATGCAGGGAGGCCTGATGTAATGTTTGTAATTCAAAGAGTACTAGAATCTCAAGGAAGCTTTACTCTTTTAGATAAAAATAAAGTTTTAAAACAAAATAAATTTTTTAGACTATTTGCAACTTCAAATACAGTTGGTTTAGGAGATACGACAGGTCTATATCATGGTACTCAACAAATTAATCAAGGACAAATGGATAGATGGAATATTGTTACATCTTTAAATTATTTAAGTTTGGACAAAGAAATGGAAATTATTTTAGCAAAAAATAAAAATTTTAATAATTCAAAAGGAAAAGAAAAAGTATCTAATATGATTAAAGTAGCCTCCTTAACAAGAAAAGGTTTTATGGGTGGAGATATATCTACCGTAATGAGTCCTCGAACTGTTTTACATTGGGCAGAAAATGCAGAAATTTTTAAAGATATTGGGTATGCTTTTAGAGTCACATTTTTAAATAAATGTGATGATATTGAAAAAAAAACTATAGCTGAATATTATCAAAGGTGCTTTGGTGAAGAATTACCAGAATCCATGGTAAATATTCAAGTTTAAATGAGTAACAAAGAAAATAATATTAAAGAGCAATTTAAGCAGGTTCTAATTTCAACTGCAAGAGCTATCTCCGATGATTATAAAATTGATATAAAAAAAATAGATAAAAATTCTAATTTAAAAAAAAAAAATTTTTTCGAAATAACAAATCTATCTAACAAGAGTGATTTTATAAGACTTAGGGCAGAAACTGACTCCGTGGCTCTTAGTAAAAAATTTTCAAATAAATATATATATAATAAAAATTTACCAAAAAATCCTGCCTGTAAATCTTTATATGAAATTGCTGAAAAAATTAGATATGAAGTTTTAGGAGAAAAAATGCTAATGGGTATAGGAAAAAATTTAAGAGAAAATTATAATCGAAAATTAATCTCAATACGTAAAGATAACATTAAAAATAAGGAGGATGTTGAAATTACAGATGCTTTTGAATTATATATGCTAAAAAAGTTTTTTAATTTAAAACTTAATGCTACTTCATCAAAAATGTTAAGTTTTTGGGAAAAAGATTTTGATTCATCTGTTGAAAAACACTTAGAATTTTTAAATGAAAATCTTGAAAATCAAAATAATTATAATTTGAAATTTTCAGAAATTCTTCAAAATATGGATGTTTTTAATTCAAATGATGAAGAAATTAATGAAGATAACGATAAAGACAGCATGGATCAAGAAAACAAGTCTGAAAATAATAATGAGAATTCTCAATTAAATGAAGAGGAAAATAATCAAAGTGAGCAACAAGCTGGTTTTAATGATGCAGATTTTGAGCTTAGCGACCAACAAATAGACGAACAATTAGATGATTTAGATAATATAAAGCAAAATTCAGATAACTTAACCCAAAGAGAAAGTATAAATAATATTGATCAAGAATATAAAATATTTACAAGTGAATTTGATGAAATAGCAAAAGCAGAAAACTTAGAAGATTCAAAAGAAATACAAAAGTTAAGAAAAAATTTAGATCAACAGTTAGTTGGTTTCCAAGATTTAATAACAAAGCTGGCTAATAAGTTGCAAAGACAACTTCTTGCAAAACAAAATAGAGCTTGGGAGTTTGATTTGGAAGAAGGTTTACTGGATAGTTCTAAGCTAACTAGAATTATTATGGACCCATATAATTCCTTATCTTTTATGAAGGAGAAGGATCTTGATTTTAAAGATACAATAGTAACTTTATTAATTGATAATTCAGGTTCAATGCGTGGACGTCCTATTACAATAGCAGCACTTTGTGCAGATATTTTATCAAGAACTTTGGAGAGATGTTCTGTAAAAGTTGAAATCTTAGGTTTTACAACAAAGAATTGGAAGGGTGGAAAAAGTAGAGAAACTTGGACTCAAATCAATAAACCCAAAAATCCAGGAAGACTGAATGACTTAAGGCATATAATTTATAAAGGAGCTGATACTCACTGGAGAAAATCCAAGGATAATATAGGTTTGATGCTTAAGGAAGGATTATTAAAAGAAAATATTGATGGAGAGGCTATTTCGTGGGCTTACAGCAGACTAAAAAAAAGAAAAGAGGAAAGAAAAATTTTGATGGTCATTTCTGACGGAGCACCAGTTGATGACTCAACTTTATCAGTTAATTCGGGTGATTTTTTAGAAAAACATTTAAAAAGGATTGTAAAATTTATTGAGGACAAAAGTAATATAGAAATATTAGCAATTGGTATTGGGCACGATGTATCTAGGTATTATAAAAAAGCAATTAAAATTACAGATGTACAAGAATTAGGTGATGTTATGATTAGTCAATTAAGTGGACTTTTTGAAAACAAAAGTAAACTTAATTAAATTTTAATAAAATCTTTATTATTCCATTTGATAGATACCTCTGCGCCTTTATTTTTTTCTAAGTTAGTGAAATGAATTTCTGCAAAATTTTTTTCTAGAAGAGTTTTTCCTATAAATGTTCCTAATCCAAGTCCATATTTTGAAATATGTGCATTATCACTAGTTCTTATATAAGGTTCTCCTAACTTATGCTTATCAATTAAGTCTTTTGGAAATCCAGGTCCATCATCCCTTACGACAACCTCTGAAATTTTATTATTACTTTTGATAAGAATTTCTACTTTGTTAATACTAAACTTATTAGCGTTTCCAATAAAGTTTCTCAAACCATATACCACTTCTTGTGATTTATATGATTTCAAAGGATTTTTATCCTCGTCTAAAATTAACACAAATTTTTTCTCACTTATTTCTTGATAAGATCTAATTATTTCCTCTATATAATCTTTTAAAGAAGCTTGATTATCAATAAATTCATCTTCTACAATTGGGTTTAAAGTAAGTTTTTTTAATATTTCACTACATCGATTACTTTGACTTACTAATAAATCAAGATCACTTTTAATTTTAATATCTGATGCATAATCTTTTTGTAATTCTTTAGCTGTAAGTAAAATAGTTGAAAGTGGTGTGCCTAATGAATGGGCAGCAGCAGCTGCTTGACCCCCTAAAGATACAAGCTCATTTTCTTTAGCCATTATCTCTTGCATTTTATCGTATGCTTCTGTTCTAATTCTATTTTCGTTTCCAAATTTAAATCCAAAATATACTAGAAAATTTAAACCAATAAAAATTGCAATTGGAATACTATATAAATAATAATCAGGAGTATGAAAATGTAATTCATCTGGGTGTGGTAAATCAAAATAAAAAAATGTTAAAAAAAATAAAGTTAACGAAGTTATAAAAACTAAAATTATAGAGCTCGATTTATTTAAATATTGAGAAGAAAATACTGCAGGTATAATTAATAAAAAAATAAATGGATTTGTAATACCTCCTGTGAAGAAAAATAAAACAGTAAGCTGAATAATATCAAAAATTAAATATAATGATGCAGTAATATTATTTAATTGATTTTCTTGAATTTTAAATTGTAAATATAAATTACTTATTATACTTAAAAAAATTATTATTAAACAAGGTAAATAGTTAAAACTAAATTCAAAATAAAATTGTACGACAAAAATTGATATTATTTGACCTATATATGCAATCCATCTTAAATTTACATAAGTTGATTTGTTAAGAGTAAATTTTTTTGAAGTCTCAAAAAACTTCATTATTAAATATCAAGATTTTGAACGTTAATTGCATTAGAAACAATAAATTCTTTTCTCAAGGCTACATCATTTCCCATTAGAGTATGTATTAAATTTTGATCTTTTTTAAAATCTTTAGAATATTGAACTTTTAGTAAATTCCTTTTTTCAGGATCCAAAGTAGTACTCCATAATTCCTCTGGATTCATTTCTCCTAATCCCTTAAATCTTTGAATACTCATTCTAGATTTTTCTTCTTCAAAAGCTTTTAAAAATTCTTTAGAATTTTTTTTAATTTTTTTTAATTCATTGCTATTTTTTAAAATATAATCCTCTAGCTCCTTTTCATCTTTGATATAAATGCCTTTAGATCCTTTGTTGATCTTAAATAATGGTGGTTGAGCAAGATATACATGACCATTTTCAATTAATTTATTAAACGGTTTATTATTAAAAAATGTAAGTAATAAAGCTCTTATGTGGGATCCATCAACATCAGCATCTGTCATGATTATAATTTTTCCATATCTTAAATCCTTTAAATCAATATCTTCAGCTTTCGGATCAAGGCCTAGAGCATTAATTAAAGTTACTACTTCATTAGATGACATCATTTTAGCTAAGGCTTTGGTTCTATCGTCACCTCCATTTTTACCATTTTTTTTTAGAGTAACTGCCTCAACATAAGTATTTAAAATTTTTCCTCGCAAAGGTAAAACAGCTTGGTTTGATCTATTTCTTCCTTGTTTAGCTGAGCCGCCCGCAGAGTCTCCCTCAACTATGAATAATTCTGTTCCTTCTTGTTTTCCAATTTGACAATCAGCTAATTTTCCAGGTAAACCACTTAATTCTAAAGCTCCTTTTCTTCTAACATTTTCTCTAGCTTTTCTAGCAGTATCTCTTGCTAGGGCTGCTTGCATTACTTTAGCTAAAATTATTTTAGATGTAGTAGGATTTTGATCAAACCATATCGATAATTTTTCGCTAATTATATTTTCTACTATCATTCTAACTTCCGATGAAACTAATTTATCTTTTGTTTGAGATGAAAATTTTGGATCAGGAATTTTTGCTGAAATAACACAAGTAAGACCCTCTTTAATATCATCACCTGAAATGGTCAATTTGTTCTTCTTTAATAAATTGTGCTCTGTCGCATACTTATTAATAACTCTAGTTAATGCACTTCTAAATCCTAATAAATGAGTACCACCATCTTTTTGATATATATTATTTGTATAAGGATAAATATCTTCACTATAACTTGCATTCCATTTTAAAGAGCATTCGATTTCAATATTACCTTTTTTTCCTTCAATGAAGATTGGTTTTTTAAATAAATCATTACCTGCTTTATTTAAAAGTTTTTCTCTTTTAATATCTAGAAATTCAACAAATTCTAAGATACCACCTTCGAATTTAAACTCTATTATTTTTTCTTTTTTTTGATTTAAGTCATTTACTGTTATTTTTATGCCTTTATTTAAAAATGCTAATTCTCGCATTCTTTTAATTATTATATTGGGTACAAATTTTATAGATGAGAAAATTTCTTTCGATGGTAAAAAGGTTATTTGTGTCCCTGTTTCTTTTGACTTCCCAATAATTTTTAATGGAGCTTTAGCATTTCCATCTTTAAACTCCATATAGTACTTTTTTCCATCTCTACTTATTTCTAATTTTAATTTTTCAGATAATGCATTTACAACTGAAACTCCAACACCATGTAATCCACCTGATACCTTGTATGAATCATGGTCAAATTTTCCACCAGCATGAAGTTGGGTCATGATTACTTCAGCGGCAGATACCTTTTCACCTTTATGTATATCAACTGGAATTCCTCTACCATCATCTCTAATACTGATAGTTCCGTCTGAATTAATCTTTATATCTATATTTTTACAGTATCCCGCTAATGCTTCATCAATTGAATTATCTACAACCTCATAAACCATATGATGTAAACCAGTACCATCATCAGTATCACCTATATACATTCCCGGTCTTTTTCTAACTGCTTCAAGACCCTTTAATACTTTGATGGAGTCGGCTTGATATTTAGAATTATTTTGCATATTTTTAATTATAGGAAATTGTGTATTTATAACATTTTTTTTTAAAAAATGATGAAAATTAATTTGCAACCTCTTAATAAAACATCAAATAAGCCTTATATTTAGAAGATAATTTGAGGGTATTAACTAAATGCTTAAAATTTTTTTATAAACTATATTTACATCAAATTTTTTCAATCTTTATTAAAATTTAATGAACAAACTTTAAACACATTAGTTTAAATATATTGATTAAAATTATATATTGGTCGGTATCAATAATTAGAGTAATTTAAATTTATTATGATTAACAAAGGTATCATTTTGGCAGGAGGATCAGGTACTAGATTGAGCCCTTTAACTAAGGCAGTAAATAAACAATTACTGCCTATTTATGATAAGCCATTAATTTTTTATCCTTTGTCTATTTTAATGCTTGCCAATATTAAGAATATTTTAATGATTGTAAATCCTGGTCAAATAGAAAATTTCAAATCTCTTTTAGGCGATGGAAAAAGATTTGGTATAAAAATTCAATACAAAATTCAAAAAAAACCAAAAGGTTTAGCTGATGCTTTTATTTTAGGTAAAAGTTTTATAAAGAGAGATAATGTAGCTTTAATTCTTGGAGACAATTTTTTTTATGGACAAAGCTTAACAGATAAACTTGAAAAATCTTTGACCCATAATAAGGGTGCCCGAATTTTTTTAAAAAATGTAAAAAAACCAGAAAATTTTGGTGTTGCAAAAATTGTTAATAAGAAAATAAAAAAAATTGTTGAAAAACCAAGAAAATTTATTTCAGACTATGCAATAACAGGATTATATTTTTTTGATAATGAAGTCGTTAATTATGCAAAAAAGTTAAAGCCTTCAAAAAGAGGTGAGATTGAAATAACAGATATCTTAAATATTTATAAAAATAATGAAAATTTAAGTTATGAACATATTGGCAGAGGTGCAATTTGGTCTGATGCTGGAAAAATTGAGGATATGACAAATATTTCCGCATTTGTAGAATCAGTTGAAAAAGTACAATCAATTAAAATTGCATGCCTTGAAGAAATAGCTCTATCAAAAAAATGGATTAATAAAAAAACAATTTCAAAAAATATTAATTTTTATGGAAATTGCGATTATGGTAATTATTTAAAAAAATTGTAATACCTTGAAAAAAAAAACTATACTTTTAACTGGCACAACTGGCTTTATTGGTTTTAAATTTCTTTCTTTTATTATTTTAAAAAATTTTTTTGTAATAGACATTTTAAGATATAAAAATAAAAAAAATAAAAAATTAAAAAAATTAAAAAATTTATATCCAAAAAAATATAAAAACATTTTCTTCTCAAATAATGATGAACTTTCAAAAAAACTTAAAAATATAAATGCAGATTATTTTATAAACTTTGCCACATTATATAATAATGATCATTCTCATCATCAAATTAAAGATTTTATAAACTCTAATATATTATTCCCAACAATAATTTACGATATGATTAGTGATAAAACGAAAAAAATGATTAATTTTGGAAGTATGATGCAACACTCGAAAGATGAAAATCTAGTATCCAAGAATTTTTATGCTGCAACAAAAAATGCATTTGAGATGATTGGTAATTACTATGCAACAAAATATAAAAAAACAAAATTTTATAATATTAAGTTTTATGAAAGTGTTGGAGATAATGATAAACGAAAAAAAATAATTCCTACAATAATTAATAATTATAAAAAAAATAAAATAACCAATATCTTATCCAAAAAATTAGCTCTAAATGTAATTCACACAGATGATATAATAAATTCAATCATGATTTTGTTGAATAACGATATAAAATCTGGATCGTACTGTATAAAAAATAAGTACAATATTAAAATAAGTAGTCTAATAAATAATTTAAACAAAGGAATTAATAAAAAGATAAAAGTGAAATATGGAAATAAGTCAAATGTATCTACTTTTCATAGTAACTTAAAAATTTTGCCTAAATGGAAACCAATTAAAAACTTAGAAAAAAAAATAATTAAAATTTTTAATAATGAGATTAATTAAAACTAAAATAAAAAACTTGTTAATTGTAAAAACAAATATTTACAAAGATCATAGAGGTTTTTTCAAAGAAATAGAAAAATCTAAAATTCTTAAAAAAAAGTTTATTTTTGATTGTGTATCATTTTCCAAAAAAAATACCTTAAGAGGCTTACATCTACAAAAAAAAAATTCTCAAGCTAAATTGATAACTGTAGTACATGGTAAAATTTTAGATGTAGTTGTTGATCTTAGAAAAAATTCTAAGACATATGGTAAATATTTTTCAATAAAAATGTCTAATAAATCAGATTTTTCTCTATTTATTCCTGAGGGTTTTGCTCATGGTTTTATGTGCTTATCTAAAACTTGTACAGTTTATTATAAATGTACTAATTACCGTCATCAAAAAAGTGAAATAACATTAAAATGGAATGATAAAGATTTAAAAATTAAATGGCCAACCAAAAAACCCATACTTTCTCAAAAAGATAAAAATGGTATGTCTTTCGCAGAATATTAAAATATGCTTCCAAAAATATTTAAACCGATAAATGAATATGACTTAATTAGACTTGGAAAAGACAATGATGGTGGATATCTTGTAGAAAAAGAGTCTTTAGCCGAGGCAAAAAGTTTAATAAGTTTTGGTATTGCTTTTGATTGGAGTTTTGAAAAACATTTTTTAAAATTAAAAAATTGTCCAATTCATTGTTATGACCCATATATAAAATATTCAAGTATAAAAAAGTTTTCACGTAAAAGTTTAATAGATTTATTTAAGATTAAAAATTTATTTAATAAAAGATTAATGAAAGAAACAATTAACAAAATTTTTTTATATAATGATTATAAAAAATTTTTTTCTAAAGAAGTTATTCATTATGAATCTTCAATAGGTGTAGGAAATAACAAAATTGATTTTTCTGAAACAATTAAAAAGATTAATTCTTACCCAACATTTCTTAAAATTGATATTGAGGGATCAGAATATAGAATTTTAGACGATCTTATAAACTATCAAGATAAAATTTCAGGATTAGTTATTGAGTTTCATAATGTAGATTTACATAAAGATATTATTTCAAATTTTATTAAAAAATTTAGTTTAACTTTATGTCATATCCATGGACAAAATCCTTTAGGTTCTAATTATTTAGACTCAAATAATGATCCAATTCAAATTGAAATGACTTTTTCAAAGTCAAAAAAAATAATATCACCAAATCCTAAAATTCCTCATCCATTAGATCAACCTGCAGATTTTAGATTTAAAGATGTAAAATTAAATTTTATGGATTGATCTTTGGCGGAGAGAGTGGGATTCGAACCCACGGTACCTGTGAGGGTACACACACTTTCCAAGCGTGCGCCTTAAACCGCTCGGCCACCTCTCCTACATAATGGATAATAGTTAAATTTTATTGAAATTACATTTAATTTATTTATTCATAATGATTACGTATATAAATATATTTAAATATGAAAACATTTTGCATTTCTATTTACAATCAAAACTACTCTTTTTTCGTGGAAAATAATCTAACACCTGTAGGATTAGGTGGTAATCATTTTAGTAAAGAATGGATAAATGATAAGTTTGAAAATGATATATCAAATAAAAATAAAAATTTTGGTGAGTACACGTTTCATTATAGATTATGGAAGGATGCTTCGTTGAACAAAAAAAAAGATGATTGGGTCGGTTTTTGTACTTATAGAAGATTCTGGATTAAAAAAAACTCTCAGCCACCAAAAAATATGAAAGAATTAAGTCATTCTATTTTAAGAGAAGTGCCAACGGAATGGAATAATTATGATTGTATTTTAGCTGAGCCAATAGTCCTAGGTAAACAAAAACTAATGAAACTTTTAAAAAATAATTTTATGTATATTTTAAAAAAACCATCGATTTTAATAAATAGATGTTCAGTCAAAGACCACTTTTATCTCAATCATGGAAAGTTCTTTCTGGATAATGCAATTAAATTATTGGAAGTAGATGAACAAAATAAATTTCAAAATTATCTTAATGGTTATGAATTTAATCCTCATAATTTATTTATATGCAAAAACTTTCAATTATTAGAAAATTTTTATAATAAAATTTTTAATTGGCTATTTAATTGTGAAGAAATTTTTCAAAAATTTAACTTAGATACATATGGTAAAAAAAGAATTTATGGTTTTTTAGCTGAAAGATATATGCCATTCTGGTTTAAAGAAAACACAAGAACTTTAGATTGGCCATATATATACTTTGATACAAATAAGATTAATTAATGACTGTAAAAATTTTTGACTGCATAACTTTCTATAATGCAAATATGCTGTTTGATTTAAGATATAACGTTTTAAAGGACCATGTTGATTATTTTGTTGTTTGTGAGGCTAACAAAACGCATACGGGACATTATAAAGGATATAATTTTGATAATAAATTCAAGTCAAAATATGGAGAAAAAATTATATACGTTCAAGTTGATGATTTGCCTGAAATTAATATTAAAGGAAAAAAAGACTATCATTTATTAAAAATTCAAATGGAAAATCTATTCAAGGGTATTGTTAACGCCAAAGACAATGATTTGATAATTTTTTCTGATGAAGATGAAATACCAAATCCATCTACTATCTCTCATTTTAAAAAAGAAGATTATAAATTTGGGCTTTTTCTTCAGAACATGTACTATTATAAGTTTAATATTCTTGGTTTAGATGAAGGTGATGGAAATTGGACAGGTTCAAGAATTTGTAAAAAAAAAAATTTAAAATCTTTCTTTGATTTTAAAATTTTGAAGAAAAAAAATATTAATTACCCCTTTTGGAGAATTGATAAAGAAAAAAGTATTCAATTAATTGAAAATGGTGGATGGCATTTTACTTATCTCATGACACCAAATGAAATATCAAAAAAAATAGAAAATATGGCACACACAGAATTCAATAAAGAAAAATTTAAAAATCTTGATAATATTAGAAAAAATATTGATAATTTAATAGATCCTTTTGGAAGAAATTTGAGACTAAAAAAAATTAAAATTGATGATAGTTATCCTAAATATTTATTAAATAATCTTAACCTATACAAAGACTGGATATTAAATTGATACCTATAACAAAGCCATTTTTAAATAATAACGACTTAAAACATATAAAAAATGTTTTATCCTCTAAAATACTTACAGATGGTTATTATCAAGCTAAAACAGAGAGTGTTATAAAAAATTATCTTAAGTCAAAATTTGTTGCTGTCACTCATAGTTGTACGGCAGCCCTTGAAATTTCAGCAATTTTAATAGATCTCAAACCAGGAGATGAAGTAATATTGCCATCATATGGTTTTGTTTCGATTGCTAATGCTATTGTATTAAGAGGGGCAAAACCAATTTTTGCGGAAATAGATCCTATAGATTTAAACATTTCATTTGACGATATTAAAAAAAAGATATCCAAAAAAACTAAAGCTATATATGTAATTCACTATGCTGGTAATGCATGTGAGATAGAAAAAATATCAAAATACGCTAAATCAAAAAAAATATTTCTTGTAGAAGATGCTGCGCATGCTTTTCTTGGTAAATATAAAAAAAAATTTTTAGGAACTTTTGGAGATATAGGCGTTTTTAGTTTTCATGAAACAAAAAATATTATTGGAGGTCAGGCAGGATGTATTTCACTTAATAATCCAAAATTTATACAAAGAGCTAATAATATCTTAGACAAGGGTACTAATAGAAAAATTTACATAAAAAACTATAAAAAAAAAATAATATCATCAAAAAATAATAAAAAATTTTATAGTTGGGTAGATCTTGGATCAGAGTATAGAGCACCAGAACTAAGTTGTGCATTATTATATTCTCAATTACTTAAAATTAAAAAAATACAAAACAAAAGAAAAAAAAATTGGCTTATTTTTAAAAGATTGATACAAAAATTAAATACAAAAGAATTTTACTTAATAAAACCTAACAAAAAATCAACAAGTGCTTATCATATATTAGGATTAATTTTTAAAACATCTTCATTAGCTAGAAAATTTAAAAACGTATTCCAAGATAAAAAAATTGCAGCCACATTTCACTATGTACCACTTCACAAATCAAAAATGGGTAAAAAATTTTGTAATTATAAACTTCCAATAACAGAAAATATTTATAATAGAGTTGTTAGGTTACCTTTATTTTCAGAAATGTCGAACAAGGAAATAAAAAAAATTTCTCAGTTGCTTTTAAAATTATTTAACTAAATATATAATATTTGATATTTACTTTTGACATTTGCTTTGTTTGATTTAAAGACATCATCGCTAAATTTTTAGAATATTTATGGTCAATTATTTTTGTTTTATTTTGCATTATCTTTTTCCATTTATATTTTTTATAAAATTTAATAACTTTTTTTTTACAAATAAGCATTGAATGTAATTTTGATTTTTTAATAACCTTTACAGTAAAGTTTAAAAGTTTATGGCCTATTTCGAAATTTCTATATTTTTTTAGAACAATAAGTGTGTCAAAATACAGATATCTTTTTTTTTTATTATTTAATGTAAAATTTCTTTTCCTAAGAGATACATAACCTACTAGTTTTCCTTTTAAGTATGCTAAATTATGAATATCTCTATCTTTCATATTTTTATAAAACCAATTAATTTGAGATTGAAGCCCGTACTTCCAATGAGTATTTTTCAATTTACAAATACTTTCTATATCCTCTTTTTTTAGTTTTTTTGTAAATTTAGATTTTAATAACAACTTTTTCATCTATTTAATTTTTTTAACAACTGCTATATTTTTTAAATACAAAACTTTTAATCTTTCGTTAAAAGTTTCACAAAATTTTTCAAAACCTTTATATGATTGAATGCTTATATTTTTGTTTGAATTAACAACATCATCAAAAATAATTATTCCTCCAATATTTAATAATTTATAACTTTCAATAGCATCACTTAAAATATCTTCTCCATTATGAGATCCATCGATATATATTAAATCAAAAAAAATTTTTTTTTTTAAAAGTTCTCTTAAGGCTATAACAGAGTCTTTTTTTATTTTAATAAAATTATATCCTTTTAAATTTTCATCGAATCTTTTTTCTACTTCAATAAAATCTACTTCTAAAGACTCTGAATTAAGATTACTTTCACTCCACAAATCTATAACTGTAACTTTTGAATTTGGATAATTAGACAAAATATTAAGTGCAGATAATCCCTCAAAAGAACCAATTTCTAAATATGAAAATTCTTTGTTTAATTCTTTAGGCAAATAATGTGAAAATATTTCAAAATTATTTAAAAACCATTTACGAGAAAAACTTTTGTTCTCAATTAATTTTTCAAAATTTTTTTTGTTTTCTTTATATATTAAAGAAATTTTTTTTTTTAATAATCTAGACCTTATTATAACTAAAAAATTTTTTATTTTGAATAATGCCAATTTTAAATTTAACATCTTATTTTTCTTTATTTATTTTTAACACTCCTATGAATGCCTCTTGAGGTATTTCAACTTTTCCAAATTGTTTTGATCTTGCTTTACCTTTTTTTTGTTTTTCTAATAATTTTCTTTTTCTGTCTGTTGCACCCCCACCATGAATTTTTGTCAATACATCCTTTTTAAAACCTTTGATTGTTTCTCTAGCTATTATCTTCCCTCCTATAGCTGCTTGAACTGGTATCATAAAATTATGCCTTGGAATCAAATCTTTTAATTTTTCACAAACTTCCCTGCCTGTTCTTTGTGCAAAATCTTTATGTATCATCATTGCTAATGCATCCACCGGTTCACTATTTACTAAAATTCCAAGCTTAACTAGATCACCTTCTTTATGACCAATTATTTCATAATCAAAACTAGCATAACCACTTGTCATAGATTTAATACGATCATTAAAATCAAATACTACTTCGTTTAAAGGGATCTCGTAACTTAAAACTGCTCTATTTCCTGAGTAACTTAAATTAGTTTGCTTGCCCCTCTTATCCTGGCACAATTTAATAATTGAACCAAGGTATTCATCTGGAGTTATAATTGTAGCTTTGATCCAGGGTTCTTCAATTGATTTGATCAATGTAGAATCGGGTAGGGCTGTAGGATTTTGCAAATCAATTACATCGCCATTATTTAATTTTACTTTATAAACCACACCCGGTGTTGTAGTAAGTAAATTCACATCAAACTCTCTTTCTAATCTTTCTGTAATTATTTCAAGATGGAGTAACCCCAAAAATCCACACCTAAAACCTAATCCTAAAGCTGATGATGACTCAGCATCAAATGAAAAACTAGCATCATTTAATTGTAATTTAGCAAGTCCATCCTTAAGTTTTTGATATTCAGAACTATCAACTGGAAATAATCCACAAAAGACCACGGGCTTACTCGGTTTAAAACCAGGTAAAGCTTCTACTTTAGGCTTAGATGCATCACAAATAGTATCACCAACTTTTGTTTCTGATAAAACTTTAATTCCAGTAGTAATAAAACCAATCTCACCTGTATTTAGCTCATTAATATCTTTTGGCTTAGGTGTAAAAACACCTACTTTTTCAATAATATAATCCTGATCTGTTGAAAGCATCTTAATTTTCATATTCTTAGTAATTTTTCCATTAACAACTCTTACTAAAATTACCACACCTAAATATGTGTCGTACCAACTGTCAACTAATAAACATTTTAAATCTTCATTTGGATTTCCTTTTGGGCCAGGAAGTTGACTAACAATCTGTTCTAAAATTTCATCAATACCTTCACCAGTTTTTCCGGAACACGGAACTGCTTTTTCTGTATCGATACCAATTACATCTTCAATTTGTTGTTTAGTTTTCTCTAAATCAGAAGCGGGTAAATCTATTTTATTAAGTACAGGAATGATTTCATGATTAATATCTAATGCCTGATAAACATTAGCTAATGTTTGGGCCTCAACACCTTGTGTACTATCAACAATTAAAATAGAGCCTTCACAAGCATAAAGAGATCTACTTACCTCATAGCTAAAATCTACGTGACCGGGAGTATCAATAATATTAAAGATATAATCTTTACCATTTTTAGATTTATAATTTAATTTTACTGTTTGAGCTTTTATTGTAATTCCTCTCTCTCTTTCAATATCCATAGAGTCTAAAACTTGTGCTTTCATTTCACGTTCAGTAAGCCCATCACATTTATGAATAATTCTATCGGCTATCGTGGATTTTCCATGATCAATATGAGCAATAATTGCAAAATTTCTTATGTTATCTATAGTGCTCATTTTTTAATTATTAAGATCGAATTTTAGCACCAGTTTTATTTTCTACGGTATCAATGATTAATTTATTTATTTTCTCTAAATCTTCATCTTTTAAAGTTTTAGTCATTGACTGTATAGTTACATTTAATGCTATTGACTTCTTATCTTTAGGAATATTTTCACCTTCATAGATGTCAAAAATATTAACATTCTTAATGAGTTCTCGATCAACATCTGAAATAACTTCTAACAATTCTTGTGATTTAAAATTTTTGTCGATTATGAAAGCAAAATCTCTTTCTGATTTTTGATAATCAGATATTTCATATTTGATTTTTTGATCTTTGAGTGATTTTTTTTGCTCTTTCAAATTATCCACAAATATTTCAAATCCTATTAGAGCCTCGGTTTTTATATCAATTTTTTTTAATATATTTGGATGAATTTCTCCAAAATTTGCAACAATTTTATCTTTTTCTTTATTAAAAAAAATCCTACCAGATTTACCTGGATGATAATAACTTGGAGTTTTTTCATCTATTGAAATTTTAATGTTTTCATATCCTGACTCAAACAAAGTCTGAATGACATCTTTTTTAATATCAAAGATATCTACATTTCTTTCTTTTTCCAACCATGATGATCTTGAAACTTTTCCTGTTCGCAGACCTCCTATTACTGTTTTTTGTTCACCAGGATTTGAACCATAAAATACTGGACCAATTTCAAAAAAAGAAAGATCCTTAAATCCTCGATCTAAATTTTTATTAATATACATTATTAAATTAGATAAAATTGAATTTCTTAAAACATTTAGATCTGAGCTAATTGGATTAACAATTTCAATATTTTTCATATTAGATTTAAATAAATCATTAATTTTACTATCTGTGAATGACCATGTTATAACTTCTTGATAGCCTTTTGAAGAAATCGCTCTTTGCAAAAAATGAAATAACTTTTGAGATTTGTTTAAAGTGGGTTTAGATCTTATTTTAATAGGATCAATTTTTTTAATTTTATCATATCCGTGAATTCTGACTAATTCTTCAACAACATCAATAGGTTGTGTTATATCTGGTCTCCATGAAGGAACTTTTAATTTTAGAAATTTCTTTTCATTTTTTATTTCAAATCCAAGACTATTTAAAATTTTCAAAATTTCTTTATTTGAAATTTTAAAACCTGAAATTTTTTCAAATAATTCAATTTCAAACTTAATATTAGTTTCTTTATATTTTGCAGTTTTTTGAATATCAATTTTACTAATTTCTCCACCACAAATATCTTTTATTAGTTTCGCAGATTTAATTAAACCCTCTTCAATGGACAAAGGATCTATTCCTCGTTCAAATCTAAATTTAGCATCAGTGTCAATATTTAATATTTTTGAAGTTTTTCTGATCGATCTTGAGTTAAAATAAGCAGACTCAATTAAAACATTTTTTGTATGAAATTCTGTTCCTGATCTAATTCCACCAATTATTCCACCCAATCCGAGTACACCAGTTTTATCAGAAATAACACACATTCCCTCATCAAGCTTATATTCTGAGTTATCTAAAGCTTTAAAACTCTCACCTTTTTTTGCATTTCTTACAATTATACCTTTATTAATTTTGTCTGCATCATAAGCGTGCAGCGGTCTATTTAAATCTAACATTACATAATTAGTTATATCTACGATTGCAGAGATTGGTTTTTGTCCTACGGAAATTAATTTATCTTTCAGCCATTTAGGACTTTCTGTATTTTTAACATTGGTAATTAAGCAACTTCCAAATGCTGTACATCCTTGATCTTTTTCTTTTAAGATTTTGACTTCTATTTTTTGCTTTCCACTTAATTTAATCTTATCTGGCTTATTTATTTTAAATTTTCCAAAACCTGCTGTCGCTAAATCTCTGGCTATTCCTCTTACACCTAAGCAATCTGGTCTATTTGGTGTGATTGATAAATCAATTAAATTAGAAGTATTATTAGTAAAATATTTTTTTCCAATTCTTTTGTTAAATTTAGATGAATTTAATTCAATTATGCCCTCGCTTTCTTCTGATAAATTAAGCTCAGACTCAGAACAAAGCATGCCATATGATGTTATTCCTCTTATTTGGCTTACAGTTATTTCCATTTTATTTTTTGGAATTATTGCACCCGGAGAAGCATAAATAGTTATTAGATTTTCTTTTGCATTTTCTGCACCACAGACCACTTTAATTAATTTTTTTTCTCCAATATCGACATTGCAAACTTTAAGCCTATCAGCATTTGGATGTTTTTCAGTTTTAATAATTTTTGCTACAATAAAATTATGTAAATCTGCAGATGTATTTTCTACTTGCTCAACTTCTAAACCTATATCCGTTAATTTATCTAACAGTTGATTTTCAGAATTTTTTGTTTGGAGATGATCTTTTAGCCAATCATAAGTAATTTTCATCTACTTAATCCTCTATAATTAGTTGGAACGTCTAATGGATCAAAACCAAAATGATTAAGCCATCTGTAATCACACTCAAAAAAAGATCTTAAATCATTAATACCATATTTTAACATCGCTAATCTATCTATTCCTATACCAAATGCATATCCTTGATATTTTTCTGGATCTACTTTAACATTTTTGAGAACATTAGGATGAACCATTCCACAACCTAAAATTTCTAACCATTT
>CEUZ01032148.1_pt1 | contig 32589 bp, 24 predicted proteins | sample 361511 | NCBI WGS metagenome assembly CEUZ01 (sample SAMEA2622822, study PRJEB7988) | marine metagenome | biome: marine biome (ENVO:00000447); feature: surface water layer (ENVO:00002042); material: "saline water (ENVO:00002010), including plankton (ENVO:xxxxxxxx)" | depth 5 m | reverse complement strand
AATTCCAGCATCTTTAGTACCACCAGATTCATGCTCAACTCTTGAATCCAAAGTTCCATCAGATTTAGTAGTAACAAACGGGCCATGATGACCCTTGATACCCTTTTCTGAAGTATCAGCATCATGACCTTTAACACCAGATTGCTTGGTTCCATCAGTACCAATATTTTCATGTTCAATTCTTGCATTGAGTGTGCCATCTGATTTAGTGGTAACGTATGGCCCATGATGACCCTTGATACCCTTTTCTGAAGTATCGGCATCTACACCCTTAACTCCTGCCAATCCACTTCTACCACCAAGTCCTAAAACTGCTGTAAATGTTTGTCCACCACCCTTTGCTGGAGCAGATATAGTCGGAACCGAAGAATAACCAGAACCAGAATTCAATACTTTTACATCAGTTACTTGTCCTGTATTATCTACAACCAAATGTCCTCTAAACCCAGAACCTCCACCACCAGTTGCTTCAATAATTTCATGATTTTGATAATCTGTACTATGAGAACCAGAAACAGTTACACTTCTAACTTTATCTGGATCACCCGATTGTACATTATCTTGCCAATTTCCCTGAAAACCTTTAGTTCCTTTACTTCCTACACTTCCACCCTCGCCGGGATCTCCAGAAGCAGGTACTAATAAATTAATTTCACCCTTTCCACTAATCTCAGTACCATCAAGATTGAACATTCTTTTGCTTATGGTATTTGAACTTCCATCATATTTTATAGATTCAAATCTTCCTTCATCAACCTTTGAGATATTATGAACAATTTGTTTTCCATCTTGTGTCCAAGTTATTCTAACTTCTGGATATGATGTAACAACATTGTTAGTAACACTATAGAAAATATTAGAATATATCCTCACTTCTTTATTTGCTGTACCAGAAACAACTGCCCAAGTTGAACCAGAAGTAGAAGAAGAATTGTATGAACCAGAAGAATTTAAAACATCAACTGCAACTGTTACAGCACCTGTACTAGTTGTAATGAGTTTTATGACTGAAGAAGTGGATTCCCCACTTGCCAATGTTTGTCTATCACCCTTAAAATGCCATTGAGTTTTACCAGAAGTTGTTGCACCATCAGCACCTTGCATACCTTTACTAATAGTTATAACCTTGTCAATTGTAACATTGCCAGAATAACTATGAGGAACTATACCATGAGTTTTGGCAAATGCGTTTAATATGGTTGCTCTGATCGTAAATGTTTCAGTTTCAGAAGTCCAACTTCTATATGTTGAAACATCGTTTGTATTGAATGAATATGAACCATCATCCCTTGAAATCTGAAAAGTCAATCCACCTTGAGTTTTTCTGGAAATGGTAGTAGTACTATCCGTACTTGAAGGATTTTCGGTAACAGTAGCAGACTCACCGACAAGATGATATTGTACGTTTGTTTCTGATGCATCATCATACTTTACACCAGCAAAGTAAACATCAGCATTTCCACCAGCATCAGCAGCCCAAGTATTACCAAAATCTGTACCATCTACTTTTTTTGTACCATCACCATTAGTAGGTAATAGCACTGGATCATTGGTTAGTCTAAATTCTACTGCCTTTGACCCTGCTCTTGACCTATTAACATCTAAAACTTTTGCTAAAACGGTTGGTGTTGCAGTATTACTAGAGTCTGCAACACCAAGACCATAACGTTCCGAAGTTGTAGAACCCAAAACTGCTTCAAGAATAAATTCGGTATGATCTTTGCTAGGATTCCAAGCAGAATCTTCTTCTAAAATAAAATATCTATGTGTTGCGTAACGGTTTGTGGTAGTTTCAGGCGTAGTTACTTTATTTTCACCAGCACTATCAGAAATCTGCACTTTCAAATTATCCGAAGTTGCACCATTAGATTTAACTCTAAAATAAATATAATCAGTAGCAGATGTATGAAAAGAATTTTTGGCAATGTAACCACCATCATCCTGTCTTACACGAATTTCCAATTCACCCGTATATTTGCTATGACCTGAAGGATAACTTCCCAATTTAAAATCAAGTGGTACTCTGGTTCCTTGTGGATCGTCATCAGGAGCAAAATCACCTTTGGTATTTGTTGCAATTATAACTGGATCACGTTTTAAACGAAAATCTACTGCACTACCAACTCGACTTTTGCTAATAGTAAATTTTCTTGTTACAGTTACATCTTCTGTACTTGTTCCAGCAATCAATCCCCATACTTTTGCTTGGGCATTAGCAATAATTGCCTGTACCGTAACTTCAGTGGCATCTGTATTCCAAATTGAACTGGAACTTTCGTTTTGAAATTGGTAGATCCCTTGATCGTCTATTACAAAACTGAAATTTTTAGTTGCGTTGGTAGTGGTTACATTACCCCCATCATCTGTTGTAGTTGTTCCCCAATTAGAAGCGGGATCGGGCCCATCATGGACAGTATCATTGACATTTGCTCTAAATTGAACATGCTCGGATGTTCTTTGGTCAGCACCATTTATGATTACTTGGAACTGACCAGTAGTACCACTATAATCAATTGGATCACCAACTAAATTTTTTCGTCCTTCTGGGCCTGTAACGACAACCACAGGATCATTGGTCAAACGACCTTCAATGGCATTTTCACCACGTTTAGTTTTTGTAATATCCAGAACTTTTATTAGTGAAATATCCTGATAAAGTTGTGAACCTTGTGTCCAAGTTGGAGCAGTACTATTAGCAGTAAATTCTTCACCATTGGCATTTGTTATCTCATTCCCACTAGGATATAAAACACCAGAATTGGAAAAATCATCACCTGTTTCGTAATCGAGAATGACATATCTTTTTCCATTCTCTAAAGTTCCCGATCTTTTTGTTTCAATAATCCCTTGATTATATGCTTCTGAAGCAGATATAGTTGCCCTTATCGTAAACCTTTCTGTATCAGATGTCCAAGAAGAATTTTCAGATAACGTATATACACCCGTAGATGCAATTGAAACCTTTAAACCATTTCGAGTTGCCTGTGCATCATATGCATCTGATTGTACTGACCATTCTTCTCCAGCCGCACTATTACTACTTGGATTTTGTCCTGTATTTGCTTGAGTTGCTTTGTAAATAGTAGCAGAATGTAATACATAATCATTTGGTTGATAGGCAGTACTATTATCCCATGCTGGTGTATCATTTAAAATTTCATATGTAACAGCACTATCAGGAATAGATTGACCACCAACAACTGCCTGTGCTTCACCACTTTCATAATTGGGTTGTCCTGATGTACCAAATAGAGCAGTTGTTCCGTCTGCTCTTTTCAACCCTTGTGTATCAGTATCAATGTTAATTGGATCACGACTCAATCGCAAATCACCAGAACTACGACCTTTGATATTTTTAGTAAACGGTTGATTGATAATCTTTTCTATAACCCTGCCATCAAACCGTTGAGAAGTTATAGTGAATTTTATATTAGCAGTTCTTTTATTCGTAGTCATTGCAGACGCATCTGCAACTTTTGCATTTTTAAAACTTATTGGATTGCTTCCACCAGAATTTGCATCCTCGTCAGTTATTGCACCAACAGTTATATTAGTTGCAGTTGTGGCAATTTTGAATTGACCATTGGCAAGTGTAGGATTTCCCTCAATAAAAGTTAATGGTCTATTTCCATCATAAACTTCAATAAATGTTCCACTACCATCATATGTTACAACCGCAGAAGATTCATCTGTTTGTAGTAATACAGACGGATTGGTAAGAAGAACCGTTACACCATCAGTTCCGGCCTGTGTACCAAAAACAACTGTAGAATCTTCTGCCAAAACAACATCATTTCCAGTACCTTCATAGGTTTTAACTACATATCTTCTACGAATAAATTTGGATGTCGGGGAAGTTGCGGTTGCGGTATGAGTGGTACTCTTTGCCTTGAATGCAGGATCTTTGGTTGTATTGCTAAAACCAGCATCTATTGCTGAAAATGTTGCACTATTTGTACCATCCGTAATAGTGTCTGAACCCGAAAAACTACCGACAATATCCGAAATCAAAAACTTAACATTACTTCCTGAAACTGTCTGGTAGACGATTGCATGATTATCATCGTCTTTGTAAATTTTAGTTCCAACTGTCCAAACAGATGGGGATGGTGCAGACGTAAGAGTTAATTCTTTGGTTTTTGCTATTTCATCTATTTGTGTATGAGCATTGACAAAACCTTGAGGTGTAGCAGTCAAAATATATTGACTTGGATCAGCAGAAGAACCACCAGCATTATAACCAATTTGATAATCATCAGATTCTAATGATACATTTGTACTAACTCTATTTTTATCATACGTTATATTTCGATTGACAGTAACCGTATCACCATTTGATTTGGTTAATATAATCGGAATAGTAGCAACAATCGTATCAACACCATCACCACCGACAAAATCCCTTGCTGTTATCTTTGCTTGGTCAGGTGTTTGAGATGTATCACTCTCTTTGTCTAAAGTAATACTTACGTTCGATTGACTTATAGTTCCTATGGTATATCTAGGTGTAATACTAGTATTGGTTGTATATTGTGCTAATTTTGCACCAACATAAACCTTAACATTGCTATCTGCATTATCAGCACCTAGAGTATCTGTAACAACACCCTGCGGAGTAGATGTAAAAGAAAAATATTCTTTTTCTACAAAAGCATTAATTGCATCTTCACCAGCAGAAACATAAGAAAGAACCAATGGCATATTATCCGTTAGTGTCAGATTTGAGACTAACAGATTGACTTTGAACCGATAGTAAACACTATTTCCACCAGCAGCTGCATATTTGGTAGAATCCAAAATCGAAAACAGCATAAATTGTGTAGCATCTGCTTTTTTATAAAGTCTAAATGTACCAATAATTGAAGCAGATACTGTTCCGATTGTATCTAAAAAATTGTCTAATACAACACCATTATTATCCGTATTATCTAAATAAAGATAATGATCTCCAGATGGTGTATCAAAACCACCACTTCCACTAGCTGCAACATTAGAACCCAAACTTTGTTCAGTAGGATGTCCTGTTATCGTTGTATTATGCCATTGATATTCAAATGTTACTCCACCAGTGGGTATTTGAACGTTCCCTAAATCTGATCTCGCAAGTTCATAACCACCTTTTGTACTACCATCATGAAACCGTATTGCTTCATCTCCACTATTTGTCTGCATAGTGAATTCACCTTGCTTACCAGTGTAAGCAAGGTTTTGATCTTTAGTACCCCGTTTAACTTTGAATGTTATGGACATATTCTATCCTCATATGATACGTTTTTTTGCTACCCAACCCAACATTTTCTTTGCCTTTCTATTATCCAAACATATCCTCTCGACCTCATTTTTCTTTTTAGGAAAATAAATAGGATTTGTATGTAGACAACCATATTTGTTTACTAATTGATTTAATGAAACTTCTTCTCCAGTTCCTATATTAAAAATTTCATTTTTTCCTTTATGTAATGCTAAAACATTTGCCTCTACAACATCATCAATATGAACATAATCTCTTGTAGTTTCTCCTGTACCATAAATTCTTGGTTCTGGATTTTTGCGAAGAATGTAATATATTCCTTTTTTGGCATCCTCACCCCAAACATTAGCATATCTTAAAATTGTATATGATATTTCTGATAATTTAATATATTTTTCAGCAACCAATTTACTTAATCCATATGGTGAAATCGGATTAGGCAAATCAGTTTCTAAAACGGGTAAATTTTCAGGATTTCCATAACAAGCACCACCAGAAGATGCATAAATTATCTTTTTGACATCAAACATCTTACAAACCTGTAAAATTTTCAATGTCGCAAGTATATTCTGTTTAGCATCATATTCTGGATTTAACAATGCTTTTCTAACATCAGATTGGGCGGCATGATGACTGATAACATCTATACCATTTCCCGATAACAAATTTTGCAAGTCGGGTATATACCTATCACTACAAATATCTATTTCCAAACCATTATTTACTTCATATACATTATGACCTAATTCTTTATATCGTTTTACAACCCGACTTCCAATAAAACCCATATGCCCCGTAACTAATATATTCATAATAAATTTATACTCCTTAAACCCTTCTCCCTGTTAAAATAACTACTGCTACCATTCTCTTTCCATCACTATGACCAGCAGATAGTGTTCCAGCAGTACTCTTGAATCTAACAGTACATCCAGTGTTATTAGTAGTATTTAGTGGTGTTACTTTACCATCGTTCCCTCTTAAAATTTCTACATCACCATCCGCAAGTTGTAAAATTGTAGACTGTGTTGTAGAATTTTTAACTTCAGTTAAAAATGCTGTTGCTTCTTCAACAACAAAATTAGTTGGTATTTCTTCTATCGTATTTGCTACAGAACCAAAATCAGTATTAGTGATTCCTGTTACATTAGAAATAACAGTTTTAGTTTGCATTGGTTTTAACGAATCGTCTTTATAATTCGGTATAACCTTCAGATTTCTGATCTTAACGGGCATAGAGTAATTACTTGCCGTCATATTAATTTTTAATTGTAAAATTGCAAAATCAGAAATATTGTCCAGACTATATACCATTTTTTTATATTCTGGAAAATCTGCATCAAAAGTAGTACCAACTTGTGATAAAGATGACCATATAACTGCATCTTTGGATACAATATCAGTAGCAAAATGTGCAGATGATACCGTTTGATTATAACCTCTGGTAACAGTCAATCCCGACCCCGTACCTGTTACGAGCATTTGTTCTTCACCTATACTAATAACATCACCAATAGTGAACAATTCATTTTCTACTAAATTTACAGTAGTAGCACTTGAACTAATATCAGTCTGTAATTTATCAGTAAATACCGAATCAAAGGTTGTCTGTGAAGATGATTCCATAGTTTTAGCATAAACATTTATAGCATTTCCTTTTGACAACAAAGCATCAAAGACAACAAAAACTGAATTTGCACTTTCTTCCAATTCTACTTTTCGACTGATATAATTGGACGATGATGCCAAATGTGATACAATTAAGGTATTAGCAGAACTAATATCAAAAATTGGGGATAATCTATCATTACTTGTATTTCCTGACATTGTTAATTTCAAAACAGCATCAGTAGTTAAAGTTCTTGGTTGAGTATACGGTATATTCGTATTCACATCTACACTATCAGTCGTTGATAATGCCGTACTATCAGATTCTACCCAACTTAAACTAGTACCATCAGGAACAAATTGTTTTGCGTTATATCGAATAATATCTGCTCTTCGTCTGGCATTTTTTACAGTTACATTATTTTCGTTCTGAGCATATCCAGAACTACCCAAAGTAACTAGGTTAGAACCACCCATCGAATATCTATCTGCTGTTAAACCACTTGACATAACAGTGTGGTCGTCAACCGTAACACCCCTTGCTGTAACCTTTAACTGAGCAGTAGTAGTTCCACCAGAAACTGCTACAACATCATCAGTTTCATAACCATATCCACCAAAAATAACTTCAGGTGTACCAGTTATAGCACCACCTCCACCAACTGAAATTTTAACACGCAATCCAGTTCCATTACCAGTTCCACCACTTGCACCACTCACATTAGTAGTTGCTTCACCAATACCTGTTGCAGAAGAAGCAGTGTAACCAGCACCATTGTTACTACCATTAACAGGTGCATCTGTAACTGCACCTAAATGCAAACCTTTCAACCTCTTAACTTCGTATACACCATCATTAGCAACTACAACATCAGTACCAGAAGAAACACCTATAACATGATCTCCCACATTCCATCCACCAGATTCTGTTGCGATTGACATTGTTTTCTTGGTATTGTCAAAAGTTATCACTCTTCCATAAGGAACTGTATAAACATTGTCATTTTCTGGACTAAATGCAGATGCTCTATTATATACAATTTCCCCTGCTGTAAATGTCAATTCTCCCGTAACAAATAAATCATGTTCAGTACGACCCTGAATGTTACTAAAATTGACCGTATCACCAGCACTAAATCCATGTCCTTCATGATCTACCACTAAAGTTGCATCTGAATTGCTTGACCACAACTGTGTTTTCAGAGGATTTGGGTTTAAAACAGGATTGCTAAGTGTAGACTTAATAATTGCATCATCAGGATACGCATTGAATTTAGCACGATAGAGAGAAAATCTCAAAATCTCATCGGTAATTTTTTGACCACCGATAAAGAGATTTCCAATTCCCGTACCCTTTGAACCTTTGTTCTGTTCAGTTTTCAGAGTTTGAATTTTATACTCAACGGAAGGTGTTACTATACCTATGGCATATTTCCCCCGTTTAAGATAAATCGTTTCGTCAAATGTAAACGTAACCGCAGTACCTGTTGAAAATGCAACAAAATCAGTTGGAATCTTAGAAACTATACTATAAGGCAATACTTTATTGCTTGGTTTCCCATTTTCCATTTTTCTAATCTGAACTGTTACAGCACGATCAAATAAATCTTCTGCGGTAAAATATAGATCCAATTTGGTAATACATGTTTCCTCAAAAATCTCAAATTCTTGGAACATTGACTCATTGGTCTGGTCATCCCATGATAAATCATATGGTTTGGTTAAATAACCCTCATCATCGAATAACCCAACTGCATGATAGTAACCTTCTGCATAATTATCATTTCCACTAATAACAATTTTTTTGCTACCAGTTGTAAACTTAGTAGAACCAACACCTTCGTCTGAATTTGGAATGATATAAGTTTTTGAAAATTTTCCATTATTATCAGTATATAATGAACCAGTAGGTGTCAAATAAGTACTAATTTCAATTCCATCAAATTTAACTGATGTAATTGCACAATTAGGTTTTAGACCATATGCATTAATCGTAATCGTTTTGCTCCTAATATAAGGAACATAATTTCCCTCGACTGTTTTATCATTTATCTCTTTTCCAGTTACATTATAGTAATTGGGTGATTTATCCAATTCATTATAATTCATATCTAATTTGGGATCAGCAATATGACTGTCTTTGACACCATACCATTCTGTTTCCCATTCATTCCAAATAGTACCTTGTGCGTTAAATCCATCATCAATATAAGGAATGCTATCAAAATCACCCTTTCTATTTTTAATCATTGGTCTGGATTTTGTAGATTTGAATGTATCCCATTCTTTGATATAGACAACACCATTATATGTAACAGCATCAGTATTTCTCAAAGTTCTTTCAGCATTATAATTTAAGTTCTGAAGTTCTGCAAGATGTGTATAAGGTAAAGTTACTACATTTTTTGCAGTTCCATTATACTCTCCCACAGTCAATGTTGTAACATCTGCTGGTGTTGTGTGATTGACCCTAGAATGAGTTACAAGTGGTACAGATTCGACTTTATATCTTGGTCTTAACTCACCTTTTTGCATATCAATACTTGCAGAAAAATCTTTATCTGTTACATCTGCAAAATTATGTCCAACAAAAGGATCACTAAAGGTATTTCTACGAATTCTCCCGACATTTAGATCATAATCCTTTGCGGATTTCTCTAAACTGGAAATAGCATCAAAATCTGTATCTCTTTGACCATCATCGAATAATGGTTGAACTACAATATCGTGTAAGTCATATGTGTAAGGTAGTAATTTAACATTATATAATGGAATTCCACCACTAGGATTGTCTGGTATAACTGGTTGAGAACTGGCAACACCAGATTTGACTCTTAACGTTCCATCTGCACCCAAATAAATTTTATCAATTCTACCATAATATTGTACTATACCTGTCATACTCAAAGTTGCTTTATCAGGTACTGCCATTCCATTTGATCCACCACTATTAAAGGTATCATTCCCTGATTGGTCGTTTTTAACTGGTCTTAAATCAATGCAATCATTCAATCTGTATTTTTTACCAGTATTCACACTAGTATAAATTGGAACATCAGATAACCTATATGTAGTTCCACCATCAGCATTACTTACAAAAGGAACATTTCCATATGTGGTATTATTGCTCGTCTGAGCATCATTAACAGGATACGATTGTGCGTTAGTATAAATCCCTGCCCCTGATCCATAATACCAAAAAACGATCAAAACCCTTCCACTAGGAAATGGTTGATTATCCTTTAATCTAATTTGACCAAAATCAATATAATCATCACGTTGACCTGTATCAAGTGTATATCTGCTTGTAATATCTGTTGCAGTTGATACTTGTGGAACCACATTAAATGCACTAGACATATACACTTTCCAACTATACGGATGAACATTAGTTTTTGAAAGTGAAATTACTGTTTTCTGTACATCTTTCTTTTCATTAAGTGCATCATATTGTTGACTAAGATCCCTTGAAGCTCTTGTTGCAGTAGCAATTTTAACAGTTGCCACAACCGTATAAGATTCAGTTGCTATAAAATTACTATTTGATACAGTCAATGTATCAGTATCTGCACCAGTTATAGTCAGATCAGAACTGGAAAATAGAACATTAGGCCCACCACTAATATTATTATCTCTACCATAAACTAAAACACTAGTTGTATCAACAAAAGATTGATTTGTCGCAGATATAGTTACAGTTTTCGTAGCACCACTGGTAACTGCATTAGCAGAAAAAGTTCTTCTAACCCTCGAAAAACTAAGTGTTCCTGATACACTTTCTATACCAGTATATGGCATTTCATGAAGTAATGCGTTCTTTTTAGTCTCTCTTAACGTGTTTAAGGCAACATCTTCACCACTAATTTCTCTTGTATTTTTGCTTCTATCAGTTTTTAAGTCGCAAATTTTAGTAGTAGATGCATATGATTGACCTACTGATGACCAACGATGCAATGCCGAGACTTCTGAGAATATTTCACCAGTTTTTAATTGAATATCGAATAAATAGATTTTAAAATCCAGACCATCTCGTTCTATTCCTCTAATTCTTGCTGTTCCGATAAACGAACCACTACCACTCGCAGATCCTGTAGTTTTTGCAAAATGAACCAACGGATACATAGCACCACTTGCTGGTGCAAAATTTACTATTGAAGCAAATGTATCTGCATCTGCTTGCTGAGTTAAATTCCCATCCGTAATTACATAATTTCCTAGTTCAGCACCAGCATTAATAGTCGTAGAACTTTTGGTTATTGAAGTTCTCGGTTTATCAATTGTAAGATAAGTTTTTTCTTTCAGTCTGACTTCCTTTCCGTCTATTTTTCCTATACCAGAAGACACACCAAATGATAATTTATTTCCATTACCAGATGCACTAATCCCTGTAAGACCATTGACATCAGTTAAAGCAGATAAATTTTCACGCATCTCATAGTCAAAACCACTAACTACAATTCGTTCTTTACTATCACTGGTAGAATTCTTGAGATTAATTGACCCCTTTACAACTTCACAGACTTCTACAAATCCTTCAGTAGAATTTACAGTCAATGATCGTTTTGCCAATGTCAATTGTATTTTATGACGATCTGCGCCAGGAGCCTGATAATTATTGGATATAACAGCATTATCATTAAGTGATGTATCATCAGAAGATGTAGCAGTTGTTTCGGAAACATCAAACCCAATTTTATAGGAAGGTGAAGTGGTATATTTGTCAAGAATTATAGTCTGATTTGGTACATAGGTCGCAAATCCATTAATATAGTAAATACCCGATTCTACCTGTGCTATCGAACCAGAACCAACATGTGTTGCTGGTGTGGTATAGGTAGATAACAACCCAACACGATTCCATGCAGTGGAAGAAATAGTTGTACCATCTGTAACTTCGTACAAATAATCATTAGTTGAAAAGGTACTAGATGTGGTTGTATTATCCAAATATGCAACATAAACAGTCAAAGATTCTAAATTCGTAATATTTTTTGGTGCAACTGCAACAATCTTTGCCTTGACACCAGTTCCATTTTGAACATTAGTAATTACTTTGCCAACAATGCTAGTCGCAGTTTCACTAGAAGTCAAATCAGTTTGTAAGGAAACATAAGCAATATTTGTATAAATATTAATTTGACCAGATGATATTGATTCACCATTTTCATAGGTAGAATGCTTATAGATCTGATCTTGTAAAATGGTTTGTGCTTGTGTTAATTCTCTTGCTTGAACCGCAAATTTCGGTTTAAACAAAATACGATGATACCCCTTAGTTTCATCAAAATCATCGTAATATGGTTGAATATTATAATCTTTTGTTGGCATATCTTATTCCCTTTAAAACTGAAGTACTATTCTTAATGTATCAGTGTTACTTGCATTCCTTGTAATTGTTGCTCTTTTGTCTATATATAAAATCCGACCACTATATTTTAACATATTAGAAGTTATATACGAACCACCACTTGCTCTTGTACCAGAAGATATTGTTGTACCAGATGCTAAAACATCATCCTGACTGCTACCAGAAATAATTGGATCGAGAATCAATCCAACTGTAGCATATCTAGGAATTTCTCCAGAACCCGTTCCTACTGTGAGATCCCCATTGGTTATTTTTGCAGTTACCATTACATCTTTAGCACCCAATTCTCTTTCTGCATCAAATCCATGTCCACTTATTGGACTTATAACAGCAGACAAACTATTATCAGTTACATTATTAACCTTTACTGCTGATACCTCTCTATATCCCGATCCTTCACTCAAACCAGAAGATTGAGTATCCACATATCTTTTATTTGTACCACCAATCTGTGCAATTTTCCCTGCAAAACTACTGCCTGTTGTTGAAGTTAGTGTTACATTTTCACCGACTGTATAATTAGCAAAACTTGCTGAATGTGTAATTATATCAACCGCACCATCTACCGCATCAACTTGTACATTCCATTGTCTGAGATTTATTGTATCACTCGGTTTTGTTTTCAAAGTCTGAACTGGCATCCACTTAAAATTAGTGTCTGTCGTATAAAAAACACTCGTATCTGAAAACGAATACATATATTTCCAGAAGTAACCATCTCCTGCGGTATTTCTAATCAATGCAGAAGTGGTTGACCAATCATCGTTTGATGATCCAGTTGTAGAAGTTGCATCTGAATTATTAAACAAGCACTTATATACATCTATATAAGACCCACTATCCCTAAATGCAACAAAAGGATTTGACGGGGATGTAAACAGATCAGTGCTATGCGAATATTGAGCATATCCCTGTCCAGAACTCCATTCCTTAATCGCAGTTCCAGTTCCATGTGGTACAACCATTGATACATCTGATGAAGTAATTCTTTTAAAACCAGCTGCACTATCCCAAAAACTTTTCATATCAGAAAAACCCGTAAAAGTCGGTGTTGTTGCAGTCTGTGATTCGGCAGTATTCCCTATAACCGCATAAATTCTGTGCGTATTTCCCTTGACCAATTCCATGAACTGCCTTGCCAATGAATGAGAATATTCTCTTGTTATTATTTCTCCCATTATTCTATTCCTTATGGTGATGCATTTACTACCGTAGTTGATGTATCTGTTGTAATTGTTTTTGTCGTATCAATCAAATAATCAGCAAAAACTTTCATTCCTGCTGGATGGGTGAATTTCTTCAATTGTTCTTTCCAAATCTCAGGTGGTTCTGAAGCACTAACTACATACGACCACCATGTGAAATAATCAGCATCTGTAATGGCAACTTCACCTTGACTTGGATTTGATTTAAATCTTGTATATTCCCCACCGTATGTTATTTCTGCTCCATAAGTAACCGTACCAACTGCCCTAATATCATTAGTTCCTGATGATGTATCCCTAAATGTAACAGTTGAACTGGAACTAGCAAGTCCATATCTAATTATTTCCAATTCTTCTATTCCACCAATATCTGAACCATGTGGTTGTAAACTATCCGTAGATGAATTTGTAATATACATCTTTGGTAATGATGTATAACCAACGCCAGGCGATATTATATTCGATTTTGTTCCTGTTGTTGATTCGGCAGTTGCTGTAACTTCACAAACTTTCACTATTTTGTCTGCTCTCATTCTAATATTTTCGTTTTTGGTCTTAGTGTCTAAATCATAGTAATATATTTCTTCTGAAGAATATTCACCACCCTTGACATGATCGGTTTTAAATGTTCCAGTGATGTTATCTATCCAGTATTTATTCTCCCCAAACGTATTGTCTTTGAATCTCAAGACAGCAGTTGCACCACTTTCTGCACCAATTATTCCTTTTCCTACAACAAAAGTTCCTTCCATACCATACACAGTTAAATAATCATTGACAAAATTAATAACGGAATTATCTGCACCAGTTGTAACCTTTATTCCATCAATTCCACCTTTGGTTAATTTTTTTATTCTTGCTTCACTATTTGTCGATGACCCAAATGTTACTACATCATCTAAATAATAACCACTTCCACCATTGGATGCATCTGTAAAATTTACACCTTGAATAGAATTTTGTACAATTGCTTTTAATTGTATGGTTGTTCCTGTTTTATAAACAGGTGAACCCTCTTCAGTTTCTGCTAATAAAATCTCCCCTGCACTGAAAGTGCCTGACTGCGTAGGTTTGTCAATACCCAATTCTTTATAATTGATAGTTCCGATCCCTACATCACCCACTTCCGAAACTACAGATTTTGCACCAGAAGTTTGCCCCACCATATAGTAACCTTTAAATTGTGCCATATCACTAGCACTCAAAGTACTATCTGCCAAAACTCTAATTACACTCTTTTTCTCCCAATCATTATCATTAGTCGTAAAAACATGATCCTGTTTCATTACAACCTTTGAAACTTTATCGAAAACAATATCAAAATACATTCTAAAAGCAGGGATCGTACCTCTAGCACGATTTAAATCTTTCATTCTCTTAACTAATTTTCTTCTATCTGCTAAAACATCCATTGGCAAATCTGGATTAAATTCTGATCTGATATATCGAAGTAATGTTTCTTTAGCATTATCCACATCTTTCATATATTCAAGATTGATTATAGCATTCCACAAATTCCCATCTTCTGGACGTAAATGTGAAATCATAAAATCTTTATATGCCTTGATGGACTCTCTATTTAAATCACTGATAGTTGCTGGATAAGATTTTTCCAACCATTCATAATAAAGTTGCATAAATCGACCAAATTTAGAAATATTTGTACCAGCAAACTTATCATAATGCAATTCCACATAAAGTGGAAGTTGCGACTCAATGAAACTTGATATGGTCTTTTTTATTTTTTCGTTATGTAACATCTTCCACCATACTTACCGATATATCGGCATCTTGAATAGTTACTACTTGTCCTTTTACGACATGAACATCGTCCTCGTCTACATCAACTGTAATATAGACATAATCCAAACCTGATACAATAGTTCTTATACTCATAGAATTTATAACAACTTTTCCTGTTGTATAATCTATTGTACCAACATTTGAAATTATTTTTTGTCCATCTGATGATGATCCAGAAGAATCTACCAAATCTAAATTGCCCAAAGAATCATCTTTGAGAGAAACGGTATAGTCATATCCCAAATCAGTACAAACTGTAAATTTATCAGAAGTAACCGTACCTTTCAGCAAGGATGTACTATATTTCAATATATAACCAAACGACTTCTTTAATGGTGGTTTGATGCGTTTTTTCAACTTGATTTTTGTTACATTGCTTTTTATTGCTTCGTCTGTATCATCAATTAGACCAACCAATACAGAATGTCTAAATGCACTATCAAAGGAATTGATATAAGTGTTATTATAGGATGAAATGGTCGATTTTATATTATCAGAAAGTGCTTCTTTAGGATTTATTGACAAGGTAGTATCATAATATGCTGTTGTGTTGACAATTACAAATGTATAATCTGGATCAACAATTTTAGGTTGGATTGACATTACTTTATATTTTTTCAAAATATCCAATAAATCTTTTTTAGAAACATCAGTCAAAGTTAGTCCAGTTATGGGTCGAACTGCAATATAAACTGATCCATAATCAATTGGATCGTTATCCTCACCACCCCATGTTACGACAGAACTAGCATTTGTATATTTATTGAGAACTATGGTTTTATAATCTTCTGTTGTAACTGCTCTATCCTGTGCTTTGAACGATTTTGGTGCATTGTATTTGATAGATTCTAGTGTCTCCGCACCAGTACCACCAGTTGCTGGATTAGTAACTGAGGTTACAACCGTAGGGTTGGAACTGGAATTGCTATATGATAATGTAGATGCCATTGTAAACGATCTAGCATCTGTAGCATCATTTCCACCAGCACCATTAGCAGATGCACCTTTAGAAGACATATATTCCATTTCTACAATATACCCTTCCTCTAATTTTGCACCTAACGCACCATCACCAAAATAAACTTCAAATTTTCCATCTTCAACTTCTTGTAGGAAGTAAACTTTAGAGGTAGATTTTAAATCTGCAACATTATCATATAAAGTATATATGTCATAAATCGTATCTGTTGCATTAGTCAAAACTTTAACTACTAATGTACTAGTGTCTACAGTAGGATCTGGAATAACATATTTCTCCTCTAAACCTGTTTGATTAACCGTATATGACATTGTACCCAATTTTCCTTCTTTTAAAACTACATTTGGTAGGGTAAATGTCCTAGTATCATTAGATGTATTATCGACATAACTTGTTGCTGTATACGCCGTAGTTGTATAAAAATCATAACTAACATCATCTACTTTAGTAGTAAATTTAGTGTTCTTTGGAACACTTATTGAAGAAGGCCAATTGCTATTAGTCGATTCGGTTGCAACAATAGACAATGAAACTGTGGCAGATGCAGAAGAAACAGATTTTGGTACATATCCAAGATGTTTTGCGATTGAAACCGCAGAACTTCTTCTCGAAGCACTGTCCAAAAACATTTCATTTGCTACCATATTGACATAATATGCCATATAATGGGTATTATAGGCAAGCATATCCATCAAAACATTTAACCCTGAACCTGTAAAATCGTAATCCGTAAACTCGGATTGACTTTTCATGAAAGAGACAAGATTTGATTTGATGGTATCGAAATCTAATTCCGTTACTCGTAATTTACTATTTTGCATTTTATCTTAACCACTCCAAGAAAAAGTCTATGGTTATTGGGTCGGGGTCATTAATAAGCACAAAAGTTATTGAAATTTCATACCCATTTTTATCATAATCAGAAAAGCAATCAACCATTTTAACAACTGCTCTGGGTTCAAATGTATTTATAATATTCTCAATAGTGGATTTGATAGTCATTGTTGTTGTGGGTTCTATATTATCAAACAACGAATTATAAACTTTTGAACCAATTTGCGGTTGAAATGGTCTTTCCTTTATTCGACTCAATACTAAATTTTTTACACTTTGCTTTATTGCAGAATCACCTTTTTTTGTTAGAATATCTTTAGTAAAGGGATTCAATCCAAAATTTAAATCTATATCAATATATTTTCTAGTTTGATATTTTAAATTTTCCTTCTCTGATTGATAATTGACTGACATTTTTTTATTCTCCTATCATAACCGAAAGAGAAACACCAAATATTATTTTCGATCCACAGACTATTGGATCACCTAATCTGGCAGTTTGAACTCCATTAGTTTTTACAGTTTTGCTTCCTTCGGATGTATGTGGCAAAAAACCACCTTTATATGCAGCTGCATTGTTTACTAATTCTGGTGTAAAAGGAGCTGATAGACTAATATGAGGTAGTCTTACATCATATTGACGATGTATCCCCACACATTTTCCCATAAAACCAACTTTGACAGTACTTGTTGCTGAATATATATTCATTGGTGAACGTGTAGTTTCTCCAAATGGTGCTGGTGGCATCATTGCTGGTGTAGGTGGATAAGGCCCATGTCCAGAATCCAGATTTCCCCAAACAGCAACGGGTCTTGATATTTCTAACTTCGGAAGTCTCATACATTATTCTCCGTATTCAATTCTATATTTGATGATAAAGAATTTCCTGATACATTTCTGATAAAAGTAATATTACCATCAACTGCAATATCTGCTTCTGTTGTATCATTTTTTATAAGATCTAATTCGGCATATGAAATAACAATATTTTTTGCAGTTCCATTATTCTTAGTTAAAGGCAACTGAAAAAGTGTTATATACGAAGCATTTGGTGTATCACCATAATAATAAACTACCGAATTTTTGTTATATGTGCTATAATTCCCCTGATATGGCATCTCATATCTAGTTTGTTGAATCATCTCATCCCTGATAGCATCATAATTTCGTCTAACATTAAGTGAAAATTCTTTTGTTTCGCAATAACCAGTGCCAGAAGCAGAACAAAGACCTAAAGTAAACGTACAAGTTTCCACATCATTATCAGAAATTGCTTGTGGATACCTAACCCTAACTTCATCAAATGTCGCAACGGTACAACCATCATTAGAAATCAATTTCCCCTTCCAATCTTTATCGTGTTTTGTTTTATTAAACTCGTCAACATCTATTCTCTTATCATGATATTTAAATATTTTTAAATCATCAGTCATTTCATCAACCACAAATCTTGTTCGGTTCTCACAATTTATAGTATATGTTTCAATGCATTTTAATGTAGTTGAATCTTTAGTTACATCATCTATGATCCAATCACAGACGCAAAACTGATTACTTGATTCTGCATATTGGATATTACGAAATTCTATTTCCCTTCCTTTATATAAATCTTCAAAACTCACTTCACTCTGTGATTTTTTCATTTGCTCGTAAACAACATTTTGAGATTCTACCTCAAGATGGCAAGAAATATTTCCTGTCAAATTATCAGAAGTGGCATAACCCTCGATTACAAAATTTCCATTTTCATTGGTTTTAAGTTCCAAACCTTTGGGTAAAGAACCAGCCGTTACTTCTATACATTCATCCGTCTTTCCGCTTATATTATAACACAATTCTTTGCAAAATTTCAAAGTATCCAATGCTCTTGTATCAGCAAAACTCGGTTTTACCATCACATCATCAATACGATAACCACCCTCACGAAAAACATTTATATTTTCGTTATTCAAAATACTAGTTGTAAAGGCAGTTAAAAAATCACCTACAGTCGCAGAATCACCAGTAGAAGAAAACATAAAAGAAATCGGAACATTCACAGAAGTTCCATCTAATTTAAGAAAGGAAACATATAATATATTACTTATATTGGTCAAATTGAGAGATTGAGTGCTTCCATCTTGCAATGAAAAAGTTATATCAGGCATCTGTATCGAAAATCATCTCCCCATCCTCATCCTGTGCTGGATTTAACCAAATAGAATATGGATGGTTGATCCTTTCGTCCTCTTTTAGACCACTTTTGATTATAACATGCTTATCACAATCAATTTCAACATTTCCTCTAAATTTCAATACCATATCAGTATTAAATACAATCCGATTGTTTTCTTCATCATATTCTATAATATTTTTGTCTACTAACGTAGAAATTGCATCTATGACTTCACGATCTATTTCATTAAATATTTTTAGTAACTTTTGCATTAACAATCATCCTCACAATCTGATAGTTTGGGTGTAGCACCCTTTGTTCCTTTCATACCTACCATACCTTTCATGCCCCGTTCAACAATCGGATCATCATTGACTTTTTGTGTTCCATCTACATTTCCAAATTCTGCTATATTCGTAACAATATCATCATCTACAAAATCAGGAACTTTTCCATCAACAATCATCTTAACTGCTTCCTCGAAGGAAGATACAGTTGAAATATTTCCATCCTTGTCAGTGAATGATAAAGGATTTTCTAATACATCCAACATATCAAATTCACTATCTTGCATTACTATTGATTTTGCGTTATCGTCTGTTAGCAAAGAATCTCTCATCATTTGCATCATAGCTGCACTTGCATCATCCAAATCACTTTCTTTAGATTGATTCAACATCATTTTCAACAAGTCTGCTAAAGATAATGCCTTTAATAAAAACTTCAACCAGTTTAATTGCAACAAACTCTTACACATAGTGAAATTTCCCATCATTTTAAATGATGCAAAAATTGCCTGTCTCATTGCAACTAATGGATTCGGAAATGAAAAATCTGGTAATTGTGGTAATTCTGGTATCTCTGGCAAAGAAGGCAAAGCATCTCTCAATTCAGCATTTGCTGTATCTCTTGCTGTCTTTACTTTATCTGATATAGAAGTTTCTATATCTGTTATCTTCCCAATTGCCCCATCTATTGCACCTACCGATTTAGCAAGTTTAGTTTTAACTTCTGATTTGATACTATCTGCTAATTTTTCTGCGGAATCAACTACATCTCCAACCTCATTTGCCACATCTGTTATTGCATTGGTAACAGGATTTTCAGGTGTAGTTGCATCTTTTATATTTCCAACTGCATTTGAAGTTTCAGCAAAAGAATTTGTTGCCCCTGCTAAACTAGAATTGGCATTAGTAATACTACCTGAGAGATTCCCCAAAGCACCAGTTGATGGCAAACCCGAAGTTGTCATACTTGGAAGATCAGGGCCCATCACACCTTCTGGGGGTATCCCTGCTGGTAAAACAAATGGTTGACCTGTTGAACCATGCATTATTGCACCACCTAATTTAGGATCAGTACTCAAAAATGGAGCAGATACAAATGCACCAGTTGGTGATTCCAATAAAACACCTAAATTTCCTTTAATCCTAACTTGTGTTCCTTCTAAACGAATATATTTTCCTTTGATATTGACATCACCATCAGCAGTAACATTGACATTCCCTTCTGCGTACAAATGTTTAGATTTCCCATCAACTATCAACTCATAATCATCACCCTTGACTTTAACCAAACGATGACTACCAGTTATAACTTCCATTGTTCCATCTTTATGAATTCTAGTTATTTTTTCATTATTAGGTGTGTCATCAACCTCGAAAACATGACCTGATTGACTTTCTTCAACCTTGTTATACGGATATTCACCTTTTGATAAACTTGGTTCACTATATGGTCGATTCATTTTACCAGCAACTGCAATACCTGTTTTGGGTGTATGGTCTGAAATATATGTATCTTCGTCTTCACCCCTTGATAAACGATTGGTATTTACTTCCCCTGTGGGTATTTCTCTTTTTCCACCCCAACTCGGAGCATTCTCTGGTGGTGCTGGATCATCCGCAGTTTTATAACCAGCATCAATAATATGTGTCATTATTGGTTGCTGTGCATTTTTTCCATCCGCAAAGAACCCCATAACCCATGTACCAACTGCGGGCCCAATGGGTGAATCACTTGGACGACTATTAATAGGCATTGCTGGATAGGCAAAAGGTAAATCTGAAGTAGGAATCTGTGCAGTATCATCAGAATGATACCCCAAAATTCTAACTTTAACACGACCCATCTTTAACGGGTCGGTTAGATCTTCAACTTTACCTTTCCACCATACAAATTCTGGATTCATTTACTTATACTTCTTGTATATCACTGTTTTCTAAATATTTTGAAATTTCTGCCCACATACCAGCAGTTTTTGGTGAATTAGGTATGCTTTCAATCATCCAACGATAAAGTTGTTGCTGAACTCTATCTTCACCAACCCAAGAACCACCTTCATGTTTCAGAGTTAATGATTTGAAACCTTTGACCAATTTTTCACCCTTAGTGTTAGTAATCACATTGCCATCTGGGTCAGTCCAGAATACAGTATGATCCTTTCCACCTAGAATGACATAGATACCACCGTTTAGACCAGCAACACCACGACTTCTGACTATATCATACATGGTATTGGCAGCTCCAACGTGTGTTTTGAGCATAATTTCTGAAGAAACTACTCGTTCTCTATTTCTATTTTGCTCAACAGCAACTGCAAAATCAGAAAGAACCCAAACTAAATGGATACTGTCAGTATCATAACCAGCATCAATCAGTCTTGGTACTACTTCGGCAATATCATCTAAATCTTTTAAAGTAATATCAAATACGATATTAGGTAGTTGATTTTTTCCACGACCAGCACGTTGACTGAGCAGAGCATCTAAAGTTTTATTCTTGATACCCAATTCTTTGATTGCTAAGTGTAAAATACCAACATGGTCTTGATTTTTGAGTACTAAATCACCTAATAGATAAACTTCTGTGTTATAACTCGTATAATCCAATTTTGGTTTATTTTTTGTTACCTGTACTCTTTCAACTGCTTTTGGACTATCTTTACTATTTGAATCACGACTAACAATAACATGATAACTGTTATATCGTTCCATTTTTGATAATGCTTGGAATGCTAATTTATATTCATCAACATCTCTAATTTTATAGTTTGCAACATCCAAAAAATTCTTGGAAGCAAACCCCTTACCAGAACCAGCACCACCAGCAAGAAAAACAACCTGTCCATATCTTGCTCGATTATTGAAGAAAATAATCTTTTCATCTAATGATTCATCACCATTCATTTTACCAACTATGGCATCTAGTAAATTAGAAAAATTATTTTCTTGAAACTCCTCTCCAGTAGATACACCTCGGATAGTTTCGTGTAAATTCAATTGTTTTATTCGTTCCATTTCTTATTTCCCCTTTGGCAATGCACTAAAATATGAATCTTTGACGACTTCCATATGCATAGAATGTCTATCATCTTTGATGGAATGTCGTAAACTCGTAACTAAATAATTCCCTGAATGTAATTTATCTTCGACTTGTTCCCCTGCTTGTATAGAATCCATATCAATCGTAACAATATCACCGACATTTCGTTTAACATCGCCTGGTAAAGTAATAGTATATTTTATATTTTGCAATTGTTGCATTTGTGAAACTCTTTTTTGTATAACCTTCTCGGTATAATTGTTTTCTTTGTCAAAACGAACTATATGATATTGCTTTGATAATGGACTAGTGTTGTAATCATCTGCCTTTTCTCCAATCAGCATATTATTATCAAAGGGATTGACACCCTGTACTTCTTGTAAACCCCACCTATCTTTTCTTGGACTATTTTCTATATGTGAATGATCGGAAAATGATTTACTATAATCGAAATCCAATGTTTCAGTTTTCCTCTGTATCATATCATGAACCACTACCCTACTCGCATACATACCAATCGGAATATTTTTCAACAGATCAAAGGTATTTGTTACCAACATAGTTTCTATTGTTTGTTGTGTATCATCTCGAACTACATTTCTTTGTGGTTCTACATCTGTTGAAGACATTTTTCTATTATATGTTTCTTGCGAAGGTTTTTCAACTAAAGATTCAATACTTTTAAAGTTAAACCCTTCTCTAGTTTCAAAAAACATAAAATTTGCACCTTCATTTGCTTCACCAATTGCTCTTTTTGATAACCAATTAATCGCATCCAACGGTTTCAGGTTTGGTATTACTATATTATGGTTATTTTTAGTGTTATCTGATGATAATTTCTTTTCACTATCCAAATCAGAAGAAAAAATTCCTTGAACCATATTTGATATAGTCCTATTAGAAAATGACCGACTGATACTAGTTTTCATACTAGTCAGAAGTTCTTCCGAAACAAAATTGATAATATACGTTCTAATATCTTGTCTGGGAGCATTTATATTGCTGAGATTATAAACACGAAATGTCTTTTTAATCTCGACATCTTCTTGTTGTGGATCAAAAAGAACTATATCCAACTTTTCATGCCCAACAATGGGAAAATTTGAAATTAAATTCGCAGATTCTTGTACTACTATATTTCCTGTCATGACATTAGTAAACATATTTTCAAATATAGAAACTTCACCCATTATATCCATCAAACTAACCCGTTTATTGATTAGTGTAGAATACAATGACAAATCTCTCAATTTATACTCAAAGGGATATTTTATATTTTCTTGCGATCTAATCAGCACTTGTCAATAACCTCTTCAATTCGTTCTCAAATTGGGGTAAATATTGCTCTCTAAGTGTAAGAACTTCTCTCTTTTTGTCATTTTCTACAACTTCAAAATCTGCATTGGTTACAGCAGTTGCTCCTGTAGCAGTTCTACCAACTTGTATACCATCACTATTTTCGTAATGATGAACTGCTTCCCTCTCGTTAGTAATACTAGATATTTTCCCGACAGCACCTGATTCTTCACCTTTAACGAAATTGTCAACATTCCAAGACACAGGTGTTGTGGTACTAATATTTAACTGTATTAATGATGCCTGAAAACTCTTAACTGTTCCTGTAGCATCCAATTTAGTACCGTCTGCTTGATATTCATTGACAGTTTCGTTTTCAACAAAAAAACGTTTAACGTTGCTATCAACCGCACCATATGTTGTATCTGAAAAATGGGTATTTACTAAAGATATAGATCTGTCAGGATATTTTCTATCAATATGCTGTTCTAAAACTTGATTTTGCATAACCCAATCATGGTATGGATCAACAATATTATTTAGCATCATATTAACCCAGTGATAATATGTATGTTCATACATATCAAACGCAAATAAATCAGGTCTTTGATCGTTATGAACAACTTCTTTATAATATGTAGGCAAATATTTGTTGAAATCACCTCTAATACCAACCCTACGCATAATATCTATCACATTTTTTGGTCTGTTATTTTGCTCAATATCATAATCAATTCTCGGAAAATGTTCAAAATATTTTGTTGGCATATTACTTACCCCTCTGGATATGCTCTCGAAGCATAATGATCTTTATATACAAGTTGAACTTCTTTAAATTGCAATGATAATTCAATGTCAACTGGAGCTCCATTTGCAAAAGTTGTCCATCCATCACTTGCGGTATGGTTGACTTCAACATTCTCTAATACGGAACGGGTAATAATTGGCAACCATTTGTTCCTTTCTCCATCTTCACCAATATTAAATCGAATATTGAATTGTGATGGATATGTCATTCTATATCCCTTTTTACTTAAACTAGGTGAAGCATGATATTTAAATGCATTTATCATGCGATGGATTGTTTCAGTATCTTTTTCTTCAAATGCCATCAATTTATGCCGAAACTGAAATGATCTAAACCCAATACCCTCAAAAAATTGCTCCAAATAAGGATTGGGTACTGATCCCATTGTCTTATTGACAGAATTTTGAACATCTTCTGCCGAAATATCAAATGCCTTACCGAGCAAACTACCTTCTACCATATCCCCCAATAAATTTGCTCCTACTGTTGTTCCTCTTTCAGCGGCATGTTGCTTTACTGATTCTATCATTCCTTTGCCATCAAACTTTCCACTAGTCAGTCCAGAAATTCCTTTCATAATATCTGACCCAATACTACCAAGTTTTGCTAAAGCAGAAGAACCATCTGCATAACTTGCTTCAACCGAAGATTCGATCTGATGTGGCATGTGTATATTCCATACAGTTCCACTATCATGGGTTACATTCTGCGTTCCTCCACCATGTGTATATGCTTCATAAGTAATCCAACCCATTGTGGTTTCACCGTCTCTGCCCATACCATTTGACCCACTTGGATTATAATTAAACTCTGCCATTTGATAATTCTCCTATGTCAAGATATTTATAATTATAAGTATTTATATAACAATAAAACGTGGAGTATCTTTATGCCTTATCGTGGAACATACATTCCTAACAATCCAAATAAATATAAAGGAACAAAGAAAATTATTTGGAGATCGTCTTGGGAACTGAAATTTATGAAATATTGTGATCGGGAACCCAATATCATAGAATGGATAAGTGAACCATTCCCAATAAGTTACTATTTACCAACAGACAGAAAATGGCATCGGTACTATCCCGACTTTTTGGTAAAAACCAAAACCAAAGATAACCAATATAAAACAACATTGGTAGAAATAAAACCCGAAAAACAAACAAAACCCCCAATTAAAGGGAAGAAAAAGAGAAAAACTATTCTCAACGAACAAAAAACTTGGGTAATGAATCAGAGCAAATGGAAATTTGCAAAAGATTTTTGTAATCGTCAAGGAATAGAGTTCAAAATTCTAACCGAGAAGGAATTACTAATCTAATGGCAATACTAGACGGTCTAAGAACAACTAGCAAAAATTCAATTTCATGGTTTAAGGATAACGTTAGAAAACTGATGAATGATAAACGTTTTAGTCGGATTAGTCGTAACGACCTAATGAGAGATACTGACTATATGACAACCAGATTAGAGTTGGGAAAAATGTATTTATTCCAATATGACCCCAAACATAAAAGAACATTGCCATATTATGACACATATCCGTTGACCATACCCATAGAAAGATATAACGATGGATTTCTAGGTTTAAATCTTCATTATCTACCACCAAAATTAAGACTCACTCTCTTAGAACAGTTACTTAAATTGGTTAATACGAAAAATATGTCAGAAAGAACTAAAATAGTTGCAACTTATAATCTACTCAGTTCAAGTGCTAAATATAAATTCATGAAACCAACGATCAAAAGATACCTAAATAATCACATAAGAAGTCCATATATACAGATAAAACCAGAAGATTGGAAAATAGCAATATTTCTACCATACGAAGGATTTAAAAAAGCATCTAAAAACAATGTATGGAAGGATTCAACGAGGATGGTTAGATGAACATCGAAAAATTCATTAGTAAAATAAAGAAAGAAGGAATTGGCAGAACAAATCGTTTTAAAATGGACATTGCAATTCCAAACATCTTGTTGGGCAAACTACCAAATGGTCTGACTCAATCAACTATGAAAGAACACATAGAAATTATGGTTGCCAATGCTTCTATACCAAGCAAAACCATTTCTACCAATTCAGTTCTTGCGCCGGGAGCAGAGCAAAAATATCCTTATGCACCTGAAATGGAAGATATAACAATATCCTTCATGTGTACCAGAGAATTTGTAGAAAGAAAATTCATTGATGCTTGGATGAATGAAGTCGTACAGATGGATGGGGGAAGTTTTACTATCGGATATAGAAATGAGTACAATACCGAATTAAAACTCCGAGTTTTCGATGACAAAAACACCCAAATAGACCAAATAGATTTTTCTGCATGTTTTCCATTATCTGTAAGTGCAATAGAATTGACACATGAAGAACAATCCGAAATTCCAACATTTGAAGTTGTATTCCAGATAGATTATTGGAATAGACCAGAACGTTCATTGTGGTTAGACAAACTTCCAAAAGACGAAAACTAAACCACAGTTTCAGCACTTTTATAAACGAGGAATATAAATTATGGCATTACCAAAAATAAATGTACCAACATATGAATTGACTATACCGTCTACGCAACAACAAGTTACTTATAGACCCTTTTTGGTCAAAGAAGAAAAAATATTGCTAATGGCAAATCAAGATGAAAATGATACAGATCAAATGATTCGTGCAATGCGTCAAATAATAAATAACTGCATTTTAATGAATAATTTTGACTCTGAACAGTTGCCAATATTTGACATAGAATATATTTTCCTAAAATTAAGAGCAAAATCAGTAGGTGAAATATCTGAAGTTGGGTTTAGATGTCCAAAATGCGAAACAATCAATAAAGTAGAAATTAATTTAGAACAAGTAGAAGTAAAGACCTTTGAAGATCATACAAATCAAATACAATTAACTGACACCATTGGTGTGATTTTAAAATATCCAGATATGGACAGCATCTCTGGTGAAACAGAAGTAGAAAATGTAATGAATATTTTATCCAAAAGCATTGAGTCCATATATGAAAAGGATGAAATACATAGTGCATCTGATTATAAACCAGAAGAAATTTCGGAATTTATAGATGGTCTAACACAAGATCAATTTGAAAAAATGCAAAAGTTCTTTGAAACAATGCCTAAACTATCACATGAAACAGAATATGTATGTAGTAATTGCAATCATCACCAAAAACTGGTTATAGAAGGATTGCAAAATTTTTTCGGATAGCATTAGGGCATAATTCATTAGAAAACGTTTATCTGACAAACTTTGCCCTAATGCAACATCATAAATATAGTTTGTCAGAATTAGAAGAAATGATTCCATTTGAACGAGAAATATATATTGCCCTTCTCAAAAATTGGATCAAAGAAGAAAACGAAAGAATAAAACAGGAGAAGTAATGTGGATCAAATCAACGAATACGTCAAGGAACTCGATGAACTCCAGAAAATGAGTTCACCATCATATAGAGGAAAGGCATCTGTTGTTCGTGGTGGATTGGCAATGACTGATGAAAGACTTGGAAAAATGCGTATTATGATGAGAAATATTGTTAGAAATGAAGGAGCAGATACGTTAGCAGACGAACTAAAATCCGCACTCAGTGCATCAGAGATTAAACAACTAAAAAATATGTTGTAAGGAGAACATTATCAAAATCGTACCCTATTTATTATGTTTATTGTTACTACTACCATTTGCTTCGGCAAAGGATTATTACACAACTGATAAATTATTGTACATGTGGAATTTTGATAACGAAAGAAATTTTTTGATGGATATTAAGTCGAATACAATTGCACATAAAAGAGGAACTGTCAGGTGGATTCCAAGAGAATATTCATATCATAATTCACCTGTTATTCATATACATGGGAACATAGACCCAAAATCTAGTTTTACTATCCCTGCTCGTTATCTTGAACGGGAATTAACCGAATGGACACTCGATTTTGAATTTGGTGTTGGTTCTCACGATTTAGACCATACAGTTAGGGATAACGGAAAGTTGATGCCGTTTGGACAGATACTTAGATGGGGTGAGTTGAGAATTTTATTCTATCAAGATTCTGGTCAGGCATGGAAAGGAATTGTTAGAATAGTATATCAGGGTGAAACGAGAACTATTGAGTATTTACGGGGATTTAAGTATTACTATATGGCAGTCAGGTCAGAAACAAACGGAATTTCAATTTGGTTAGATTCATATTGTACTGATTACATCGAAATACCCAAAAGTTCTATGGTAGGTCAACCCATTTTTTTCGGTGGAAATGGTTTTGCTGGTAGATTCGATGATATTAAATTGTACAATAAGAGATTATGGCCATGGGAAATAACAGCAAACTATTGGGGTAAAGAATTGAAAGTGAAACCCAAAGGAAAACAATCATTGCAATGGGCAGAAATAAGATCAAAACGATTATAGCATTATTGAAATACGGATGGAAAGTCCGAAGAAAAAACTGGTGGTGTAGGTTTCCATTTATACCTATACCACCTAAAAACTGGTTACTATGGAGATTTGAAACTGCATGGGGTATTAATTCAATGAATCCAAAGTGGGAAGATTTCCCACCAATTAAACACATCATAAGGGATATATGGAAATTCGGTAAATGGTTGAACCATATGAACCACAGATAAAAAAGGTTTACTAAAATGGCAGACGAAAGAAGTATAGAACAAATAAAAGGTGAACTTCGGCAAGAAGAAGAAAATCTACAAGCATTGCGTAAAAAATATCTTGGTACTGCCATCAAAGATTACGAAGATAGCATTCGTGATTTAGAAAAAATAAAGGCAGAAGAAGAAGCATATACCAAAGCAGTTACAGATGCCTTGATAGAAAAAACCATTGCTCAAGACGTATTAAAAGATCAACAAGATGAACTTGCAAAGGCACAACAAGAAAATGATGAAGCAAAAATATCTCAACTTCAAACTGAAATAAGTAACTCGCAACGAGAAGTCGATCTGGCAAGTCAGGCACATACAATTGCAGTTGAATCACAGAAGAAAGAACAAGAACAAAGAGAAAAATTAGCAGAAAATTTAGAAAAAAATGTAGCATCTATGGATGCTCAACTTCGTAAGAAGAAAGATTTCGTAGAACAAGAACAAAAAATATCTGGTCTGCAAACAGAACAACAAGAATCAGAAGATTTTTCCGATTCTATCAGTACCTTCGGTGAAACTATTGATAACTTTTATCAAACTTTACAAGGAACTTCTCTTGCTTCCAATGAAGAGGAACCGTCATGGGTCAAAGTAATCGTTGGAGCAATTTTATCCGCATCACCACAATCCGATCCATTTCGTTTAGAAAAGGCAAGAGAAGAACAAACAGCAAGAGCAAATACACAACAAACCATTGAAGAAATAAGAGATAATACAGAAGACATTGCTGATTCTATAGACGATATAGATACAGATGTAGGTGGAAAAGGTATTAGTGGATTCTTGGCACTTCTTGCTGGAGCTGCTTTTGGTTTTATTTCAGAAATTGTAAAGCAAGTTTGGGCAGTAGCAAAAGGTCTTGGTAAATTATTTAAACTTATTGGTGGTGGTATAAAAACTGCATTCACCAAAGTCTTTGGTGGACTGATTACTAAAATAAAGAGTTTCATACCTCAATCAGTTTTTGACAAAATTGATGAAGGGGTAGACATTTTCAGGGGATTTGTGAGTAGAATTCGCAACTTCTTTGGTAGATTTATGCCAATCGCAAATGCAGCTGATGATGTCGGGGATGCCGCTAAAGGTGGTTTGGGCATTTTTAAAAGAATAAAGGGATTTTTCAGTATTTTTGATGACCTGATAAAACCCCTCAGATCAATGTTTAAATTGGGTGCTAGTGTAGGTACAAAAATAGGTAGGGTTTTAGGCCCAATAGGATTGATAATTACTGTAATAGACGCAACCTTTAAAGGTGTAAAGGGTTTAATATCAGGATTCAAAGAAGATGGTATTCTTGGTGGAATCAAAGGTGCAATAATGGGAATTTTTGATTCTTTAGTCGGAAGTGTTGTCAATCTTGGTGCAGATATAATAGGATGGATGGTAAAGAAGTTAGGATTTGAAAATACGGGTCAGAAAATCATGGATTTCGATTTCATGAATATCGTAAGTGGATTACTTGATGCTATATTGACTCCATTTAGAACAATCCAAGAGATAAGTGCATTAATAACACAAACCTTTGCTGGATTCAATCCACTAGATGCGATCAAAAATGCTATTGTTGCACTAACCCCTAATATATTCGGTTTAAAGGAGTTTGTTGCAACTCAAATGGGAACAACAGTTGAAGAAGCAACGGCAAAAAATGAAGAAAATAAAGAAAAATTTGTAGAATTTGGTAGTAAAGTCAAAGAAATCATTGCAAGACGAATTGTCAACCTTGTACCAAAAGCATTTGGCATAAGAGAAAAATTTGCAGAACTTCTTAATGTTCCCCTCGATGATACTGGTAGTGCTATTAATCAAAGTGAAATAAAACGAGAAAACGATCTTGAAAATTTTGTTACGAATAGAATAAAAGAAGCAGAAGCAAAGGCACAAGCAGAAGGTGCAACAGAAGAAGAGATGATACTGGTAAAGTCCTTTGCAAAAGCAGATGCAAAAAAACAATTCGATGACAATTATGATAAATGGCAACAAGAAGGAAAAAACATAGTAAAAGAATCTGCCAATGCACTGAAAATAACTCAGGAAGAAATAGCAGATACACAAAAAAATATAATAGAAAAACATCAAGAAAATGTAGAAGGAAAAGAAAAGGCACAACGAAGTGGTTCTACAGCAATTAATGCACCAACGAATGTCAATAACACCAATACTACAGTTTCGTCTGATACAATTGCTGTGCCTAGTGCTGTACAGGATGCACAATTTCTCCAAAACATGGCAGGGGATTTAGTAACTTCTCTAGGATGGTAAAAAAATGCCCACCATTTCTGGTGGGCATCCGAAAATATTTAGAAATTATATGAATGTTATACGTTATCTGCCAATTTCTCAAAATACGATAATGTATCTTCAGAACCTTCAGCAGTTGATGAATAATTATCCGAAACTGATTCTAATAAATCTTCTTCTGGTGTTGGTTCTGGTGCAGAGAATGAGGTAGTCTGCAAACCAAGCACACGATCAAGTTTACTTTTCAGTTCGTCATAAGGTTTAAACTTATCCTCTGAAACGAGTTCCTGTAACTTATATTGTTTGTTCCAAACTTCCTCTAATTTGGCATCATCGTCAAACAAAGCAGTTGGTCGGTCAAATTCCGAACGGTCATAATTCGGCCAACCATCCAATTGTCGAATCTTCAACCTAAAATTTGCACCTTCCCATAAATCAAACGGATTGACAGGTGTTTCATCCGCAAATTCTGGACTCATAATATCGGTAATTTTTTCGTGGATCTTCTTTCCATATTTAAACAGTTTCACCTGACCATTATTTGCTGGATTTGCAGGATCTTCGAGAACAAGTATGTTACTATAATACTCTAACCTACGTTTCTGCTTTCTTGCCTGATCTTTCCCTGCATCAGTACCATTATTCCACAATGAACTATTAAATTCACTAACTGGATCTTTTTCATTGAGAGTTGTTCGAGAATTCTCGATATACCAACCTCCTGGCCCTTGAAATCCATGTGTAAATAAACGAACCCAAGGCGTGTTCTCACCATCTGATGGTGGAAGGAAACGAATAATTGCAGAACCAGTACCAGACTTATCTCTAGTTACTTTCCACATCCGTTCGTCTTCGTAATTATTTGTTTGCTGAGATTTTTCCAACTGTTGGGTAAGATTTGCTAGTTGGGATTGACGATTTTTCTTTAATGATTGAAATCCTGACATGTTATATACCTCTTATTTGCGTTGTATGCGTTATATGCGTTGTGTACGAATTGTCCAAATCAATTTTGAACATTACTATTATATCACAAAAATCCCTA
>CEUZ01174075.1_pt1 | contig 32844 bp, 39 predicted proteins | sample 361511 | NCBI WGS metagenome assembly CEUZ01 (sample SAMEA2622822, study PRJEB7988) | marine metagenome | biome: marine biome (ENVO:00000447); feature: surface water layer (ENVO:00002042); material: "saline water (ENVO:00002010), including plankton (ENVO:xxxxxxxx)" | depth 5 m | reverse complement strand
TTCATTCTTTTTCATTCTTTTTCATTCTTTTTGGCTCATTTTGGCTCTTTTTCATTCTTTTTCATTCTTTTTCATTCTTTTTTTCAATTGGCTCATTTTGGCTCATTTTCATTCTTTTTTAAAAATTTATACTTTTTTCCCTCAATTTTGGAGAATTTCCCTCATTTCTACAAGTTTTTTTCATTACTTTTGAGGGTTTTGACCGAAATTGAGGGAAAAAAGTATAAATTTCTAAGACTGAGATTTTTTTCTTAAAATAAAAAAATAATTTATAAAACATTTATGGTATTAAATTTAAATTTTCAAAACTTTTCTAAATTTTAATTTTTTGCTCTCCTACCCCTCAGGAGCAGAAATCGTAAAATTTAGAAAAGTTTGTTGAATAATATTTTTTCATTTTTTTTCATTCTTTTTCATTCTTTTTCATTCTTTTTCATTCTTTTATTTTCCATTTTGAATAGTTACTAATCCAAGAACTATTAATACAGAACCAACTATTTTATTTAAAGACATTTGTTCATTAAAAAATAAATATCCAATTATAACTGTTAATGCTATAACTATAGGTGAGGTGTATAAAACCGCATTAGATGCTTCTTCCTTTGATACTACATATATAAATAATAAAGCTCCTAAGAAAGTACAGGAGCCTCCTATAAAGTATAATTTAAAATTATTTTTAACAACATGATATACTTTTTCATAATCGTATTTTCCTCGTATTAAAAGAAATGAAAGATAACATAATGTTAGAAAGGTAACCAATAAATCATTAGTAACCATATATTCATTTGGTGTTAAGTTTTGTTGTAAAAAAAACTTCTTTACAAATGGACTAATTGTCCAACATATTAATACTATCGCTAAACACGCTAAATACATATATATTATATTTATTTAAAAAATACTATAATTTAATAATTAAATTAATTATGAAATTATTTAGTGGAACGTCTAATTGTGATTTTTCAAAAAGGGTGTCTAAGTTTCTTAATATTCCTATAAGTAATATGGAAATAGGGACATATAAAGATGGTGAATGTAGTGTTGTAATAAAAGAAAATATAAGAAATGAATCATGTATAATAATACAATCTACATGTACATCTGATACAAGAAGCGTAAATGATTATATTATGGAACTATTAATTATTATTGATGCCCTTAAACGTGGAAGTGCAAGCAAAGTAGTAGTAGTAATGCCTTATTACGGATATTCGCGTTCAGATAGAAAAGATTATAGTAGAGCACCTATATCAGCTAATGTAATAGCAAAATGTTTAGAAGCTGTAAATGTTAATAGAATAATTGTTTATGAATTACATGCTTCTCAAATAGGCGGTTTTTTTTCAAATAATTGTCCTATCGATAATTTATATAATGATTCTTATTTTGTAAAATATATTAAAGATCATCTTCTTATAAATAGATCTAAAGATGATATTATTATAGTATCTCCAGATGAAGGTGGAGTTAAAAAAGCTACCGTTATATCTAATAAAGTAAATTGTGAAATTGCCACTATTTATAAAAATAGGAATGCACCAAATGAAATTAAATCTATGAAATTAATTGGAAACGTAACTGGAAAAATAGCTATATTAATAGATGATATGATTGATACTGGAAACACGGCATGCAAAGCTGCCACACTTTTAAAAAATCACGGCGCTACTGAAGTTCATTTTATTGCAAGTCACGGTGTTTTCTCGTTCAATTCGTGTGAATTATTCGAAAAAAGTGATTTTAAATCAATAATAGTAACTAATACTATTTATCCAAAAGAAAAAGTATTACAGACTAAAAAGATAAAAATATTAGATGTGGCTTGGTTATGTGCACAAGCTATATTACGACAAGAGTCTGGAAAATCATTATCCGAATTATATACTAATATAAATATTTTAGATGAAAATCAAATTAATTTAAAATTTATACATTAGAAATAATGCGAATCTTATAAATTTTTAACCATTTTTAATGATAAAAATAATGGCATCATCGTTTTTAATATTTCTTCGTTTTCTTTAAATTCATTTAATAAATAATGTTCATCATTAGAACACATTTCGGGATTAATTAGTTTAATATTTATATCATATATTTTTAATAATATTAAATCAATTACATAACTGAGCTCAACTATATCCTCGTGAATATTTTGAAAAATCATATTTTCTCTCTTTATTGTTTTTAACATTTTTGAATAATCACTTTGAAGTGTTGAATATTTTTTTTTTAATTCCATATAAACATCCATACTAATATAATATTATAAATATTATACATTATTAGTACGCGTAAACTTTGATTTTAGTTTAGAAAGATTAAAACTTCTGGCTATTTTAGCATTATTTCTTACTTCTTCTCTTAAATATGAGAAATTATGTGTGGTTCTAGTAAGATATAAAAACCCCAATTGGAATAGTAATGCTATTGTTAAATAGAGAATTAACATTCCATATCTATATGTAGGTGAATATTTCTTTTTATCGAGACGTTTATATACATAATATAATACATCATTCATTAATATAAATGTGGTAAGTAACATAATCACACCACTTATTATCATATAACTGACACCTTTATTTAAATTAGCAGCTACCCCAACAATACCAATAATACATATAAGACTAATTACTTGACTAGAAATCAATGTTGCTATTGAATTATGTTCTTTATCATTTAATTTTTCAAGACCATATTTTATATTATTTTCCTTAGCATATTCAGTCAATAATATAGTACCTCCCATTATTAAAGGTATAACATATTCTAATACTCTATATGTACCAGATACAATTAAAGCTGTTACTACCATAATTAAACCTAAATGTGTAAATACAAGTATTAAACTATCATTCATTATAAATAAATATAATATTTAAATTTAAAGAAATTTTAACTATATATGAATAGATTATGTTTTTAGATAAATACCAAATAAAAACATATGATGAGTTTTATTTAAATAAAAACATTTTACCAAAAATTAAAAACTATTTTAAAGATGATAATATATTTAATAGTGTATTATTTGGACCGAATGATAACGGCAAATATACTATAGCCAAATCTATCTTATATGATATATATGGTGATGATATATATAACATTAAAGAAACATTTATTAAAATAAATGTTAATGGAACTTATAAAGAAATAAAAGTATATTCTAGTATATATCATTATGAAATTTACTTAAATAATTACTTACTCAATGACAGAATAAGTTTATCTATGATCTTATCTAGTATTGCGCAAAATATGAATATTAATACGTTAAGCTATAATATAATTATTATTAAAAACGCTCAATATTTATCAATGGAAATTATATCAATTGTTAAAGATATATCCGAAAAATATAGTAATTCTATCAGATTTATTCTTACTACTAATAATATATCAAAATTAAACAATGTTCTAACTAATTTTTTCTATTTAAGAATACCTAAGGATACAAATGAAATATTTGTAAATTATTTTAAACATATTGTTGAAGAGGAGGATATAAATATTAAAGATAAGGAGTTAATAGAAATAATTAATAATAAAAAAGGTATTAAATCTATATTATTAGCTCTTGAAAATATTCATCTTTCTAAAAAATATGATAATATAATTAAAAATGAGATGGATATCTGGTTACAAGATGTTTTTAATATTATAATTGGAAAAAAAAAATTAGATATTGACAAATTACGAGAACTTATTTATAATATTATTACTAAAAATATAGATAAAATTATTATTTATCATTACTTATTAGATAAAATACTATCTCTTAATCTATTGGCTGAAGATAAAAATGAAGTAATAAAAATTATAGCAAAATATGAACACAGAAGTAGAATATCATATAAAGATATTATTCATTTAGAAGCTTTGATTATTAATTTAACATATATATTTAATACTTTTAACTTATAGTACAGCATTTTACTTCTTCTCGTTTTTCATCAATATACATTGGATGATATTTATTAGTGATTTTCAATCCATTAACTTTAGTTGGTATAAATCCTTCATTTTCTATTAAATCAACTATTTTTTTAGATAAGTTTTCAAATATATCATCAATATTTATATTATTTTTAGAACTACATTCTATAAAATCCATATCTAAATTAGATGCTTTTGCATATCCTTCTATTTGCGATACTTCACGATCCCTTTCTAAATCACATTTCGTCCCTATTAAAACACATGGTCTATCTTCATTATAATTCATTTTAAATGTTTTTAGCCAATAATCTACTTTATTGAAAGTAGATCTATTTGTTATATCATAAACTATTAGTGCTACTGTACAATTAGTAAAATAAGATTTAATTAAATTAGCATATTGTTCCTGTCCCGCCGTATCCCATAATTGTATTTTTACTAACTTATTGTTTATCATTAGATTCTTAATAAAGAAGTCAACTCCTATTGTACTTACAAAACTATTATTAAATGATTTTTTAATATATCTATTTAATAAACTACTTTTTCCAGTATATGATTCACCAATAATAGCCACCTTATAAATAATTTCTGGATATTTATCGTTCAATTCCATATAATATTATAAATATTTTTTATAGTCTTAAAATATATGTTATTTGAAAAAGATAATATTTTATTTATTCATATTCCTAAAAATGCCGGATCATCTATTGAAAAACTATTTGTTTCTAGAGGAAATACAACAGAAACTGAATTAATAGATGATCTTAAACAATTTTCAAAATATACTATATTGGCTTGGGAATACTTTCCTAGTTTTATAAATGTATTTGAAAAAATTATATACACATATCATTCAACTGTATCAAATTATATAATGAATAAATCTAAATCTTATAATATATTTACTATAATAAGACATCCTCAAGACAGAATTGTATCATTTTATATTTATTTTGGGATTGATACATTAATGACATTTTATCAATTTTTATTAAAATTATGGAATAACGATGATACATTATCTAAATTTATCAAAAAAAATCAAATAGATTATTTATTTAATAATTCAAATATTAATATTGATATTATTAATTATGATACATTAGAAGAAGATTGGAAAGCTCTATGTACTAAATACAATATAGAATATACGAAACTCAAAAATATAAATACATCCGATGATCATGATAAAAAATGTTTTTATAGTGGAGAAAATAAAAACAAAATATTAGAATTAGTTTATGATATTTATAAGGCAGATTTTGAAGCATTTAATTTTAAATTAAAATATTAATATTCTTTGCAAATACCAAATGTTTTTCTATGATATTTACTTAATCCATTTTCTCTTATAGCATTTAAATGTTCAGCTGTCCCATAACACATATTTGATTGCCAATTATATATCTTCAATTCCGGATTATCCTCTACTAGTTCATCTATATAATTATCATGATATACTTTGGCCAATATACTTGCTGCTGATATATTTTGATATTTATCATCACCACCTATTATACATTTATGTGGAATTAATTCATTTTCATCTGTAAAATATGGATTAAACGTTTTTCCATCTACTAATAATTCGTCTGGAACCACATTTAAACCATCTATTGCTTTATGCATAGCGCTAAATGTAGCATTTAATATATTTATATCATCTATTATTTCATTAGTTACTGATGCCACTGAAAAGTCAATTGCCATTTCTTCTATATAATCTTTTAAATAATCACGGCGCTTCCGTGATAATTTTTTTGAATCTTTAAGTTCTATTTTTTCTTCATTTTCATCAAAGTCATTTGGCCAAATCACTGCGGCTGAATATACTGGTCCAGCTAAACAGCCTCTAGCTACTTCATCTATACCAGCTATAAGCTTATCACTCATAATCTACATAATATGTACGTTATGTCTTTAAATAAAATAAAATTATGCTGAATTATTTTCTATTATTATTATACAGATGCCATATTTAAAAAGAAAATCTAATAAGAGATCTAGGAGATTACGGAAATCTAATAAGAGATCGACGAGTCATAATCCTACTCGTGCATGGGCGAGAAGAAGAGGTGGTAATAATCCAGTACCTATGAATGTTAATTCTAATAATAATAACTCTGAAGAAGAAACTAATAATACACGTCTATGGAAAGCATACGAAGAAGGTCATGAAGATAGAGAAGCTAACAAAAGATATCTAGAACGTCAAGGCAAAGATCCCAATCTATGGGTAAAAATGTATGAACCTAAGTATACAGGTCATGGTCACAGTGACGAAAACAGAAAATATTGGAGAGGGTACATGGAACTAGATTTTAATGAATCACATGGTGGGTCGATTAGAGCACGATCTAAATATGTAGTTAAGGCAACTAATAAAAGAAGACGTGTTAAAAAACGCCGCAAGAACAGTAAAAAAAAATATTGATTTATTGATTTATTGATTTATTTATTACTTATTTTTTTAGTTAAACAGACCACCATGTGAAATCTGAATTGGTGTCTTAAGATCGTCATTAATATAAATAGTTATACTACGAGTAAGAGAGCCATACCTATTTGATTCACAAACGCCAACACCAATAGCTAGAGATTCTTCTGTGAGTGCATGAATAGGTGGTGGATACTTAACATTCATTTTGCGACCAATCTCTTCGAAAGTTGCTCCATGAGACCTACGAATAGTGTTAGAAAGAATCTCAGGAAAACTAATAGTCGATGTAATTTTCTTTTTTGGGTTAATACTACAACATTGTTCAAAAATGAAGTGATAATTCTTGTGACCAGCCACATTGATTGGAGCAATATGGGATACCTTTTGTTTACCAATGAATCGAGGTGTCTGCTTGTTTAGAAAGATCCAACCCCATCCATCGGTAATAAGATAGTCTTTGTTGAGATTATTAAACTGACCAATATAAGTATTTTCGACATAATGTGGGTCTGAAATACTTGATTGTGAATAGCTATAGTCTGGACATTGAACATGAACGGTGTGAATCTTACCAGAGCGAATTTGCTCGAATAGTTGCTTAATATTGGTTGGTTTACTAATAGAAACCCTTGAACCAAAAGCATATTTGTTCTTATGTTTTTGCGAGTCAATCATGCTCTGCATTGCTGCCATAGCTCCACTTCCATTTACTTCAATTGTAGATGGTGGACCATCAAGCTTTACAGTTGTAGGAATATGCTTCATTAGTTGCTTAGTAGTACAGATGGAAACATCGAAATCACCAAACAATTCCATACTCTTCTTGATTTGATTTACAGTTGGTGCTGCTGTTCGGCGCTGGTAATTTTCAGGCGCACAACGCTCTGTTAGAATCTTAATCATAGCTTCTTTGCTTCTCGCAGACTTGAACATATCTAGAATATTAGTCGTAAACTGATGATAACCAGTAATCAATGCATCGCCATTCTCGCCAGACTCAATCTTAGATGAAAGAATTGTTTTCCCAATCACATCGATGAGTTCATGTGTTGCCAAATGAGCAGTATCTTTCTTACCAGTGAGCTTGACAAAGTTGATAAGTCGTTCAATAAATCCAACACCATTCAAAAATGTCTTGGCATATGGTGCTTCGTCAAGACATTCCTTGAAGATATCGATAGAACCACAGACGGCATCATATCCACCGCGACTAAAATGATTATCGAAAAGATTGATAATTAGAAGGGTATACTTTGAAAGCGCTTTTTGGATAAGAGTTGGGTTAGTAATATTCTCACTAGATCTTGGACAATCTAGATAGTAGTGATTAAACTGCTTAAATCCTTGTTTCGCGCCAGCCGTTGTTGACCTTTGGAATAGTTTTCTCAAGTCATAACCGACAATATCAATTTCATGAGTAATATGTGGAATAAGCTTAATAGTCCAATTAGTAATTACACTTTTCTTACTAAATGAAGCCGCAATACATTGTTCGTCATTGGTCATTGTTTTGGTTTTGAGAAAGTGCTTTGAACCATCATTACTGATAATCCTACTAAGAGGGTCAGAACGTGTTTTACACTCAATACACTTCCACTCCTTATAAACTAGAGGCTTTATTTTCTTGAGAGTTTCATTACAATCCCAGCCTACAAATACATAGGTCTTTTCATCAATGGTAAAGATGAACGGTTTTATAGACTTCGCATCTTTACCAATATATCTGTCATAATTTATATCTCGTATCGATACTAAATATTCATCTGATGGGATAAGCCCACTACTTGATAGTGTTAGATTTGCCATTTCAGGTGTCACCATGGAAGCCATTTCAGTAGTTTTCAGTCAACAACTGTTGATGTCTGAATAAGTTATAGAAAGAAAATATAAATCAATTTTGTCATAATATAAATACTATTCATAGCATTTATAATTAATAGTAACTTCTCCCTCTTCTGGAAAAGTTAATAATCTAAACTGTTGTTCGTCTTTATTTTTATCCATAGTTTGTTTTTTCAATGTTTCTAAATGGGTTTTCCCTTTATCATAATATAAATTTTGACCTACTGCTTTATCTGGACAATGCCAAAACTTTCCTCCTGAGCAATATAAACTTGTATGTCCTGGATCATATGCGCTATAGCCACCATCATCGTCAAATTTACCATTACTAGGATGAGCACATACAGCATTGCCAGCAGCATTTCCAGGCATACAACCGTAATATCCTTGACAATCTGCGTTTCCTCTTCCACTAGGGCAATTTTGATAAGGGGGTTCAGCTATTTCAAATCCACTATAAGGAGAGCCGTCCGCACTACCATCATGACCAGTGTTAAATGTTTCGCTTTTTGATCTACCATGATGGGCCACTTCATATGCTTCAAAAGAATTATTGTTTCTGTCTGTAAAAATGATATTTTTTTCTCCAGTTAACATTTTTAAATGTTCCTCATCTATACATTCTTTATTACCATTTGAATCATATAAGCAGTAATGGTCTGTAGTAAATAATGGTAATTTATTTAGTTTTTTTAATATATCATATGTTAGACAAACATTACCTATACAAAACTTATTCTTAACTGCTAGATCACCGTTAACATTAAGAAATGCGTCATTTGTGGGCGAAGTTCCTATTCCAATACTAACATTTTCATTTATATCTCCAGGTAATATTAATTCTTCTGTCAAATTATAATCATATGAACCAAAGAAATCAATATTATAGTAACGTTTTACAACTAATACTAATAGCATTAGAAATATTATAAATAAAAATATAATTATTAATTTCATCTAATATAAATATATATAATATTTTATAATATTTTATAATTATTTCGCTAATATTATGACGTATATATTATGTTAAAGTTTGTTTAAATTTGGGACTTTGACCTATATGAACATTGCTATTAGGTGCTTGTGATTGTGGTGGTGGTTTAGCGTTGGATTTATTTTTATCTGGTGGTGGCATATTTGTTTGCTTAAAACTAAATGATTTATTATTATTATTACATGTATCTGATTTCATAATTACATTGGGTAAAATACCATTATTTACATCATAGGCTCCAGAGTGTACATTATGCCATGAGTTTTTATCTGATCTAGCTCCACCACTTCCATGTACTCCTATATTATTATATTCATAACAGGTATTATCTTTTTTATTTTTAAGTTGGAATGATTTATTACCCTTTAATATATTTAAATGTCCATTATTTATACATGTATCATTAACACATTTCATTTTTAAACGCTGTTGTTGTTGATTATTTGCTTTTAATAAAAAATCTAGTTGTTCTCCAGTTATACATTCCTTTTTACCATCATCATTTATTATACATAATTTACCTTTAATATTACATTTATTTGGGTTAGTTCTTATTGTTAAACCATTACTTACTTTTACACTTCCCGAGAAGTTCATTACATTATTTAAAAATCCTTCTTTTTTTGAACCTATTAATAGGAATATTAATAAAATAAATATAAACAATAAAATAGTGCAAACTATAATTTTCATCTTATAATAAATTAATATAATTTTTTACAAATTATAGATAATTACATACATGTAACATTTGTATCACTTCCTGGTACTAATTTAAACTTAGCATCATCTATATTATATTCATCAGATACAGCAGCTATTACATCTAAATCTACATGCCCAGCATCCCAATTACCATCGTGTATTTCTTTAGTCATATATGCTGGACACCGCCAAAACTTTGATCCAGAACAATATAATGAAGTCCAACCGCCACCATGAGGAGGGCAACGATAATTATGTGGAGCATTTCCAGGAGCGCAGCTTCCAGCACTATCTAAACTCTTATATTTATCACTACCAGTTACCCCCTCATGTACATCTACTTTTAGAGCTTGTAAAAATGGCTTTTTAAAAGGTTTCTGAGGTAATAGATCTTTATCATTTGGGTTACTATTACTAAAGGCATCAGATTCCTTAGAATAATATGGTGAATTAGAATATAATTTACCACGTTCATTGACATATGGCGTGGCATTAGCTGCTTCAATTAATACTCCATCCTTTTCATTTAATATTCTTAAATGTTCTTTATTAATACAATTATCTCCAAAACATAGTTCTGTAGGTACGCTAACACTAATATTAGATCCATCTTTTAAGTGCTCAGTTTCATCTGTAAATATTTCATGAGGTACTGGATTATTTATTAAAGATTTAAAATCGGATTCTGAATAACAATTATTACCTAAACAAAAAACAGCATCTTTTTTATCATTATTAATACTAAACTCACCATTTATAAATAAACTAGGTGATACAATTTCACTTATACTTTTAGATGGATCAATCATAGCTTTATCTACGTAGACTTTCTCATTTATTATTCCACTATATGTTTCTTTGTCCGTTTTTCTTATAATGAATATTATCCCCATTACTAATAATAAATATAATACTAATAGAACAATACTTCTCATCTAATATATAGATAGATATTAATCATTATTTTTAATAAATATTATTACGAATAATATTAGTAACATCCATATCAGATATGAAATAGTTTTTCTTAACATCTATAATATATTAAGATTAGATTTTTGCGTTATATTAATAAATAATAAATAATAAATAATAAATAATGCTTTCATTTATACATGAACTAGAACAAAAAAATCCAAATCAATATATGCATACAATTCCTATATCTAATATTACTAATAAATATCCTATATTAGACAAAATATGGCAAGAATACAAGGGTATGTGTAATTATGGAACTTATCCATTAGAACAAACACGATTATTAAATGATACAATTAATAATAATAATGATTTACTAACATTCAAAAATGAAGTTATGAAATATCCTAATAAACTTAAATATGATATTTTTGAACGTTTTAATTGTATAAAAGATATAGATGAAGCTATTTGTAAATTTAATCCTATAACAAAAAAATATAATAATGTATGGGAACTTAGAAATTCTAAATATCAACATTTAATAAATAATGTATCTTTTCCCAATTATTATTGGAGAGAAGATGAATTAAAAAAAATAAAAGAATTAGGTATTGAAGCAAGAGGAAATTTTTATTATCCTAAAGGTGCATTCAGAGAATGGCATACTAATAAAATACATCCTAAGGGATATAGAATGTACTTTGTGGCATGTAAAGAAAATAATAAATCATGGTTTAATTATGTACATCCTATAACTAATAAAGTAGTTAATGTACCTGATAAAAACGAATACGCTAATATATTCTATATTCATAATGAAAAAGGTAAATCATTTTGGCATTCTGTATATTCTGAAACTGATAGATTTAGTTTGGGATTCAACATATACGATTAATTCTTTAATTTATTAATCATATCTTCTATATCTGAAATTAATGTATTTTGCTTTTGGATAATTAATGAGTTTTGGCTATCTACTTCGTTTAACATAAACTCACGTTTTTTACACATTTTTTTTGCTTTTTGTTTAAACTCTAATACATTATTTAATAGAGTTATATTACTATCTTTATACTCGTTAGGTAATAAATAATCATCTAATAATGATACACCACATTTATAATATATAATATCATCTAATGCTAATATTTTTTTACCATTTTCTACATCATTTAATTTATCAAATGAAGACATATATGATGTATCTATTTGTTTATATAAACCATTTTCAGTAGTAGCTATTAATTTCCCATCAACATCATGTAATAAATCATATACTTCTATCTTATTTACATATTCGGTATCCCAATCTTCATTTAACCAATCTATTCCTCGCTTTTTATATATAAAATTGTCGTTAAGACCTATACCTAATAATCTTCTATCTCTATCATACATCATTTTTTTCATAGGAACATTATTATTAAGAGGGCCTTGCCAGTCTGATGAAATATCTGTTGTTTGTTTTTTGTATATGTGACCAGTTAAATATTCACAACCTATTAATTTGTTATCTTTATCATATAATACACTACGAATATTCTTATTAGATTTTATTTTTTCCCATACAGCTTTTGAATCTATACATGGTTTTTTATACATATTATATACAATTTCATCATCATCGCCTATATTTTTACCTATACCTATTATATCTTTATTAGGGGTATATGTCATTGATACTATAACAGAACCATCCTCTGGACCACTATTTTCAGTAGGTCCATCCCAATGATTGGACGATAATGATGTAGTAAATACACAATTATTGTTACTTGTATCTTTATTAGATGGTATGTATAACCCAAAATATTTCATAATATCTGTATCTAAACTAGGGAGCAGATAATATATATTTCGTTTTTTACCGTTATTATTATTAGATTCGGGGTTTTCATATTGTTCAGTATATAAATGTTTCTTTAGTATCAAATAAATAAATACTGCTAAAAATACTAATATAATAAATACTAAATTTGTATACATTATTATAATAAATAGATAAAATTATTTAGGATTTAGATTAGAATCTAGATTAACATACAAATTATTTCTATTTTGTATTTTATTTAATGTATTATCTATAACAGACAATTGTTCTCTCGCTTTCTTATCTGTCTTATTTCTATAATTATTAATTGTATTGACATCTACACTTACTATTTCTTTATTAAGTGTTTCTATTTCAGTCTTTAAAAAATCTATCTTTGTTTTATTGTTTTTCAATAAATTATTATAATATTCATTTGTATAAACACCTGCATCTTCATTATCATCTAATTGATGTAATTTTTCACAAAACTTAATTAATGTTTCACTACTATTTTGTTCTTTATCTAATATATTATTATTAGAATAGGGTTCTGGTTTTCTCTTAACTATTAATATACTGAATGTTATTATAAACATAGTTAATGTTATTAATATAAACTTATTATTTGCCATTATATAATAATCTAATATAATTATTCAAAGTCGGACAAATTAGTTTTTTTTAATGTTTCTACATCACAACCAACACATTTACCTTCTAATTTATTAGCATCAATATATTTTTCGGTATCTATAGGAGGACATTTATTATCAAGTTTATCATAACTCATGTTATATAATTCTTCTTTTAATTCGTCAGTAACTCCTAAATTTAATTTTACTGGCGTATTAACTAATCCCTCTCCTATTATAGTTTTTACTATTTCAGTATCAGTATTAAGATTTTCTTGAGTATTTGCTCTACACTCGTTAATCATATTTTCTCTCTTCTTTTTCTCTATTCTTAAATAATTAACAACATTTGTAAGTTCTTCTATACGTTTCTTTTGGTCTGTCAATAATTCTAATACCCTATGATTTTCTTTATATTGGTTCAATAATTTTTTATTCTCTGATCTATTACTCATTTCTTCACATAATGATTCCGCGTTGCTTAAATTTTCTCTCATATATTCCATATCATTAGAACCATCATCATCATCATCTTCGTCATTATCTGGACTAATATTTACTTTATTGTTATTCACAGATTCTTGTTCTATTTTTTCATTAATTTTCTGTATATCATCTGAATTTTGAAATCCCTCTGAACTATTATTTAATAAAAAACACATTACTAACAAAATAGTAATAGTAAATAGTAAGAATAAATTTAAATATTTATATTCCATTATATATTATAAAAATATTTTATTATGAATGAATCTTAAAAATTATTGATAAGTCTTTAATCTTCGTTTTTCTATTTCCTTATTAGACATATTTTGTATAATAGCATTCTCAATAAATGTATTTTTATCATCATTTGATATATTTGTTCTTTTAAAATAATTAGAAAGAGATACCATTTTTTCTAAGGTTTTTTCGTAGTCTTTAGGGTTATTATTAAAAGATTCTGTATTACATGTATTACAAGGGATATATGATATTAGTACAAGAAATATCAATCCTAAAAACATTAAAGTTATTATAACTATCCGTTTCATTATAATAATAATTTATTATAATAACATATAATTTGCGGTTGTTAATATTTTAAATAATTCTTCCTTATTAGATGGATTATTTTTTAATTTTAATTGTGTTTGAGAATGTAATCCATTATAGGCTTTATATACACATAATTTATATTTTGGATTATCTTTATGGCTTATAGTAACATTTTCATTATTATTATTTATTAACCATAAATTTTCATTTTTAGGATTTCCTATACTATTTTTATCTACAAATAATTTATTATTTTTAAAACTTAAACATCCACCATTTGTACTTAATATATAACAATTTACATCTTTAAGAAATGCGGTTTCTATTAATAATTCTGGATCTATAGAAGATTGTAATACTAGATTTTCTTTAATAGGTGGGTTACTAAATTGTTCATTAATTGAATGTTCTAAAATAGATCCCATCTTATTATTAAAGTTGTCTAAATTATCACTTATATTATTATTATTAGATACAAATAATTCATTCTCTATAGTATTAGAATCTAAGAGAGCAGTAATATTATCATATGTATCCAATTTTGATGCATTATCTATTCTATTATTATATTTTTCAATAATCTCTACTAAACCTTTTTTCTCATCATTTGTAAAAAAATTTTTGTTATTGTTAAGAGAGATAAAATCGTTAAATGTGCTATAATATACACTGTATATATTATATACAAATAATGAAATTGTAACTATTAATAGTAATATAAATATATATTTTTGCTCCATTCTAGTTAATATATATTAAGGAAATAAATTATTAAATTGAAATAAATTGATTTAATTATATGAATATAAGTAAATGAACATTATTAGTATAAATGTCTTCGCAAAAGTATGAAAAATTGACCCATGAAGAACATATTAAAAAATTACCAGAAACATATATAGGTAGCATTGAAGAAAATAAAGAAGAATTATGGTATATTAATAGAAAAAAAGAACTAATGGAAAAAAAGGAATTAACTTTTATACCTGGAGAATATAAATTATTCGATGAATTAATTGTGAATGCATTAGATCAATATACTAGACTTAAAGAATCACATGATAATGATCATATTGTTAATCCAGTTAGAAATATCAAAATAACATATGATAAACAAAGTGGAGAAATATCGGTATTCAATGATGGTGACGGTATTACTATTAAAAAGCACGAAAAGGAAAAAATATGGATACCTGAACTAATTTTTGGACATTTATTAACGTCATCTAATTATAACGAGAAAGAGAAAAAACATGTAGGTGGGAAAAACGGATATGGGGCAAAATTGGCAAATATATTTTCAACTAAGTTTATTATAGAAACTGTAGATTCTTACAATAAAAAAATATTTACGCAGACATTTTATGAAAATATGACCAAAAGAGATACTCCTACTGTTGTAAGTTATAGAAAAAAACCTTATACAAAAATCACATATATTCCAGACTATAAACGTTTTAATAAAACTGGATTAACAGATGATATGATTCTTATTATAGAAAAAAGAGCATATGACGTCGCAGCATTTACCAATGCTAATGTAAATGTATTTATTAATGAAACTAAAATAGAATGTAAAACTTTTGATAAATATGTTAATCTGTATATTGGAAATAAATCTGATACACCAAGAGCCTATGAGAAAAATAATAGATGGGAAATTGCTTGTTCATTAAATGCTACAGGACAATTTGATCAGATTTCATTTGTGAATGGTATTCATACTAATAAGGGTGGTAAACATGTAGATTATATTGTAAATCAAATAACAAAAAAGTTAATAGACTATATTTATAAAAAAAAAAAGATTAATGCTAAACCTATATTTATTAAAGAAAATATACTGTTATTTCTTAACTGTACAATCGATAATCCTAGTTTTACTAGTCAAACAAAGGAATGTATGACTACAAACAGTTCTCAATTTGGATCTAAATACGAAGTCTCCTCAAAGTTCATTGAAAATTTAGCTAAATGTGGGATTGTTGAGAAGGTAATAGAATTATCTCAATTAAAAGATAATAAGTCTCTTAAAAAGAGTGATGGTAAAAAACAAGATAGAATTAGGGTTAATAAGTTAGATGATGCTAATTGGGCTGGAACAAATAAGTCGGATCAATGTACTATTATTTTAACTGAAGGAGATTCGGCTAAGGCAATGGCATTGGCTGGTTTATCCATTATTGGAAGAGATAAATATGGTGTTTTTCCACTCAAGGGTAAGTTAGCTAATGTAAAAGATATAAAAAATGTTAAAAAGTTATTGGAAAATGATGAAATTAATAATATTAAGAAAATTATAGGATTACAATCAGATAAAACTTATACTAGTACCAAAGAACTTAGATATGGAAAAGTATTAGTTTTAACAGATCAAGATGAAGATGGTTCACATATTAAAGGGCTTCTATTTAATCTATTTCAAACTCTATGGCCTTCACTTTTTAAATATCCCGGATTTCTTAATAGTATGTTAACGCCGATTGTTAAAGCTAAGAAAAATAAGAATGTAGTTACATTCTATTCTGTGAAAGACTTTCACAAATGGAAAGAAGATAATGATACTAAAGGATATTCTTTTAAATACTATAAGGGGTTGGGTACTAGTACTCCAGCAGAAGCTAAAGAATATTTTAAAGATTTTAAATTGGTAGTATACACGGGAGAAGATAAAACTGATATAGAATCAATTGAGTTAGCTTTTGGTAGAGATGACAATTCATCAAATAAACGGAAACAATGGTTATGTACATATGATAAAGAAAATACATTAGACTATACAAATAAACATGTTTCGGTTAAAGATTTTGTAAATGAGGATTTGATGCATTTCTCTAATTCTGATAATGTTCGTTCTATTCCTTCTGGAATTGATGGATTAAAACCATCTCAAAGAAAAGTTTTATATGGATGCTTCAAGCGTAAATTATATAATGAAATTAGAGTTGCTCAGTTATCGGGGTTTATAAGTGAACATTGTGCTTATCATCATGGTGAGGCTAGTTTAAATGGTACTATTGTAAATATGGCTCAAAACTTTGTAGGTTCTAATAATATTAACCTACTTGAACCGATTGGGCAATTTGGTTCAAGAGTAATGGGTGGTAAAGATAGTGCGCAGCCGAGATATATTCATACTAAATTATCAGATTTAACTTCAAAGTTATTTAACCCATTAGACGAACCTACATATATATACAATAATGATGAAGGTTTAATAGTTGAACCAATTTATTATGTACCTACCTTGCCTAATCTATTAATAAATGGTAGTCAAGGTATTGGTACTGGTTGGTCTACTAAAATCCCACAATTTAATCCAATTGACCTTATTAACAATATAAAACTGTATTTATCTTCTAAGGAATTGAATGAATTAATCCCTTGGTACAAGGGATTTAATGGAACTATAGTTAAAAACGATGACAAATCATTTACAACACATGGTATTTATACTATTAATAAAAATAAGGTTTATGTTACAGAACTTCCTATAGGTACATGGACTGAAGATTACAAGGAATATTTAGATACTCTTATAATAGATTCTAAAGCAGATGAAAAGAAAAAATATAAACAAGTTATTAAATATTTCAATTCTTATTCTTCTGATGTAGAAGTAAATTTTGAAATAGTATTTCCAGCTAATAATACTGATATTTTAACTGATACACATAAATTAGAAAAAATATTAAAAATGACATCAACTATTAGTTTGTCAAATATGATTTATTATAATGAACATAACAAAATTACAAAAGCAGATAATGTTAATCAGATACTAACTGAATTTATTAATTTAAGACTTAAAACGTATACATTAAGAAAAAAATATATATTAGACGAGTTAGAAAAAGAAATAAAGATATTAGATTCAAAAGCTAGATTTATTAAGGAATATATTAATGGAACTATTAAAATAAATAATGTATCTAAAAACGAAATTATAAATATTTTAGAAAATAAAATATATTTAAAACAAGATGATAGTTACGATTATTTATTGAAAATGCCTATATATAGTTTAACTAAGGAAAAAATAGAATCACTTAATGCTTCTCTTAATGCTAAAAAGGAACAATTTGATATACTAACTAATAAATCAATAGAGGATATTTGGTTAGAAGAATTAAACGAATTAGAAGAAATACTTAAAAAAGAGATCATAAAAAAAAAACATTTAATAAAAAAGAAACATTAATGATTTAAAAATATAATATCTTAGTCATAAAATATGAACGAAATAATTTCTAAATATGAAAACTTTTTAACAGAAAGTATGGAATTAAGTTCGGATTCTGATTCAAATTGTGAAGAAGATATTACAGTAGATGATAAACATTTAATAGTTATAAATAGTTTAGATAGAAATTATAAGGAAGGGGATACAACTTTTTCTTATACTATTAATACAAATAATAGTAATTCTCATGGTAATTTATCTAATAATTATAAGAATATATCATCTATTTCTATAGAATCATTATATATACCTAATAAATATTTAGATATACATACATTACATGGTTTAAAAAAAGATGGTCAAAAAATATCATCAACTAAACATTTACAAATACCTAAATTAAACAATGTTCAATATTTGATTTTAAAAATAAGTGATCTTAATAATAATATTGATGGAAGTAATAGTATAGTTAATAATTCAACTTCTATATTAGTTGTAGATGATGTTATAACAAGAAATAGTAATTCCGGAGGATTTACTGTAAGTGGATCCGATTATGTATCAATCGGTAATTTAGGTAAAAATATAACTGGAGGTACAGACAATAGTTTTTTAGCTTTTAGAAATGTAGCTTCTTTAGAAAAAATACATATAAGCCCTAAGGCTAATTTAAATGATTTAAAAATAGAACTTTATTTACCTAATGGACAACTATTGGAATATTTAAACGAACATTTAACCGTAAGTCATTTTAAATATAATAATACAAATAAAACTATAGATGTTTATATTTCAGAATATTTTAGCCCAGATGAATACATGGTTGGTAATACTATTATTTTTAAAGATATAGTATTGAATACATCTAATACCATTATAGAAAATGAATTTCATAATTTTATAAACAGAAATATAGGTCATACTATTATAGATTTAGTTGATTCTGGTAGTACTACTTCTGGATTATTTAATGTAATACAAATACCACTTGAATATACAATTAACAAATCTACTGGTGAATCTGTACCTAATACATTTACGTGTGTAGATACTGAGCAACATAATGTATCTTCTGGAACTATATTAAATAGAGATATGCAACATGTATTTTTTATTAAAGTAAATACTAAAAAAAAAATTAATAAAAAATGTAAGAAAATATAAAAATATTATAATATAATAATAATGTCTTCAATAAATTTAGGTGTAGATACTCAAAAACATAATTTTGCATTAGAAAATAATTGTAGTATAATTAAAAGTTATTTTTCAGATAAAAATAAAGAGTTAATAAAAAACAAAGTAAAATCTCTATTAGAAAGTGATGATTTTATGGAAAAAACATTGAATATTACTGTTCCGGCTAGTGTAGATTTAGTTAGAGAAGAAGGTAGTGGAAGAACATCACAAGTTCAAACTGAACCGGCTAATATTGTACAATTAAGTTCATTAAAAGGACAACCTCCACCTATAGCTATTAATGCATTTAATAAATCTGAATTTGATACATTATATGATAAGAAAATACAAAATCGTTCTTATATTCAAGAAACTATATGTAAAGACGTATGTTTTGATAGATTAGAAGACTATATGATGTGGGAATATAATGCTTTTGTTGAAACGCAATTTGTAGATCCAGTTAAAAGAAAACTTGTGTTTTCGGATGATAAAAATAAAATTATTAATTATTTAGATTGTAGAGTTATTAAAACTGTATTAAAAGAATCAAAGTTAGCATTACAAGAACATTATTATTATATGAGAGATTTAAATATTAAATCAAGAAAAATGAAAGAACCTATTAATACAAGAGAAGTAAAAGAAGCTTTAATAGAGCCATATAGACCAGATATTTATCCTAATTAATATATATTTATAATTCACATTCTAAATAATTATTTTTTGTATTAGCAGGAACCATATATTCGCATTTTTTCTTAGGGATATTTATTTGGTCACCAAATGTATCATAGAAAAAATCTTTTAATCGTTTTCCAGAATTAACTACCCCATAATTATTTATAAAATATTCTCTTGGTTTATACTTATTATTTACTATATTATCCATTAATATTTTAATGGACTTTTCTACATCATCTTCACTTGTAAAAAATTGGCCCGTTTTTTCATTTATATATTTCCAACCACCTAAAATATTTTCATTTACAAGAGCTGGTAAATTATGACACATAGCTTCCGTTAATACTCTAGGTGATGCATCGGCATAATTGGGTAAAAATATAAATCTACATTGATTATAACATTTTCTTAATTCGTCATTACTAATCATATTCGTAGTATCCATATATTTATGGCATATTCCAGGTAATTCACAATCCTTTCTCCCTATTAATAATCCTTTCATATGAAGCTTATCACACATAACTTTTAAACATTTTTTAGCTAAATCCCAATTCTTATTATAGGTAGCCCAATCATCACATGTTTTTTTACTCTCATCTTGTTTAAGACATATGTATATAAAATCATATTTTTTACCTACATTAGGATCTGGTTTATTAATATTACAATCACAAAAGTCTGATTCACTTATTAATACTCTAGGAACATGTTCTGGAAAATAATTCTCTGGATCTCTAAAACCATGAATCCACGCCTTGCACCGCTCTTTATATTTATACTTGTCATAATTGTCTTGGAATTTTTCATAAATGCTACTTACTTCATTAGGAAATTCTAAATAACTACAAATACCTACAAATATTAGTTTATTTTCATGTTTATCCATTATTGAAGCATGTCCATCATGTGAAAATGGTTTAGACACTGCTATTATATTAACTTTATTACCAGACTGATCATAGAAATTAATATAAGGTCTACTAACTGTTATTACGTCATCAGAATATCGTTCATATGACATGTATGCTATTTTATATAGTAAATATAATATCAATATTATAAGAATTACTAAAAAATATTTCATATTAATATTAATAAAGACTTTTTTTTGCAATATAAAATATATAAATAATTATATGAATAACATTGTACAAAATCTATTAGTTACACTATTTGCTGTATCTGCAATATTTTGGGGACTTATGCCCCATGAAGTTCATTGTTCTGTAATTAAATATATAAGTACTAATTGTTTACCACACTGGGCACATCTTGTTATTGGATTAGTAAGTTTTATATTAGCTATATTTTTTGCTAATTATGATTATTTCATAAATTTATGAATTATTACATAATAGCGTTAGCTATATTCTAAAAAATATTAAAAGTCAATCCATATAATACTATTTAAGTTTTATTTCATGCTTATTCAATATATGTTTGTCTACTTTATAAGCTCCTCTTTTCAAAGCTACAGATGCTAATCTAGCATATGCCCAACTACTAGGTGTTTGACCTGGCCTTGAACCAGATGAATAATATGCGCCTCTCCCTTTACGTAATATTTGTCTTTGCGCTTTAGGAGATATTTTAGTTTTTCTTGATACACCAGCTTTATTTGTTATTTTAACTTTGTATTTTTTTTCGAAATCAACCACATGCCTTGATCTTTTAGGTTTAAAACTTTTCATTTTTTTTCTAGTATGATACTTACCTTTTTTATATAATCTTTTAGATTTTTTAATCTCCCTAATTTGACTTTTTTTATCTTTTTTTGATAATCCAGATGTATAATGTTTCGGTATCTTTCCCATATATATTTATTGAGTTTTTTTTTATAATTTAATTTATATATATATTAATAATGGCTTATGTTTTTCCAAAAGCTCAAATAAGAAAGCTAAATCTTTATACTCATTCATCTTCTACTTTAGTGCTTACTTCTGAACAGTCGGGTAGCGTAATATTGTTAGATAATAGCTCTAATAATTTAGTAATAACTCTTCCTATAGTAACAAATAATGCTGGGTTAAATTTTACATTTTTATTAATTAATACTACTGCATCAGCTACTGTAACAATAAATACAAAAACAACAGCTAATGTTTTAACGAGTAAAATTAAACAAAGTGCGACCACTGGTACAGCTAGAAACACATTTACAATAACAGCACCGGGGTCTAGTGAGCAAATAGGAGATAAACTTGAAGCTATATGTGATGGGTCTTTTTGGTATATTAATACTGTAGACAAGACAACTAGCACTTATGCCGTAAGTGATGAATAATTATAATTTAAACTCATCTGACATTAAAATATCTAAACGACTTTCATTTGCTAGATTATCTGCTATAGTAAGTATTAAGTGAAACGCAGTTCTATGAGGTATATCATTGTTAGTATTTAAATCTTCTATTAAGGATAATACTTTGGAATTAAAATCGCTAACTGACACATTGATATTGTATAATTCTATTCTATTTACTATTATAAAATCACATATTCTACGATGATCATCAATAGTATAAATATCATTAGGAAATCTAGTTACAATCTGTGTCAAACATTGTTGGAATGCGCTTTCCATAGCTTCTACAATAGATTCTTCATCATGTTGTATTTGTGATCTCAATGCTTGATTAGTCATTCGTTTTATGGTTTCTCTGCTAACTAATCCTCCTCTTTTTTTATATTTTATAGATTTTCTAGATTTTCTAGGCTTTCTAGGCATTACTATAAAATATATAATATATTTTTTATATAGGAGTATATGAAATTAATTGAGCTTGTCTTTTATTATGTTCCGATATTGCTGTACAAATAAATAGTAAAATAAAATATATGAATTGAAGTACCATACATACAAGAAAATTATCGTATTGTTCGCTGTGTAAAGTTATATAATACTGTTTTTCTGATGGCCTAAGTGCAAAATCTATATTTATGTTTATGAAAAATGACAAAAAAGATATAAATGTACTTACGTTTGAGTATTTATTTTTATAACCAAAGTATTCAATACTAATTAATATATAAATCAAAAAATGTACTATTATTGCTTGTATTATTCCAATATTGAAATTACCTACACTTAAAATACTATAATTTGAATTTAGATACACAATAAAATATATATTTGAAATAGGTATAGTTAAAATAAATATTCCTATGATAATATTCGATACTATATCGCATACCATAATTTAAAAATATAATGTTATTATCTTTAATTCGTTTTGTATTTAAAATGTCCAAGTTTAATGTTCAATCATAAAAGAATATAAATATTAATATATATTATATTGTAAATAACCATGACTACTATGCATTTAGATACAATTTATTTTGATTATATAAAAAATAAAATAAAAAAATATGAAACAAGGGTTTATGACACAAAGAGACAAAAAATTGAGCTTTTAGAAGAAGTTACTTTCTTTGATAGAGGCTCAAAAAATTACTTCAAGGCAAGAATAACTGAATTGGCATGGTTTCCTAATTTCAAGGAAGCTATTGAATCTGTAGGTATTAAAAAAGTTCTTCCTAATGTACGTTCATTAGCAGATGGAGTAAAAACGTATGAAGCATTTCCTCATGATGAAGGAAATTACAAGAAAGGAGCTCTGAAATATGGGGTTTTAAGAATGAAGTTTGCGTTAATATAAATATATAAGTTTTAATTAATAAGCAAATAATTGTGCCTTCAAATATTATAGCATTTTAAATGTTATTATCTTTAAATATGTTTCATAATAGACTCCATATCTTCATCTGTATCGTCCATAGTTGGTTTAGAAGATGATTCAAAACTTTTTATGTAATATTTAATAAAATATTTAACTATGTATCTAATTATTTTATTTCTTCTATAACTAATAATTCCAGCCTCTACTATTTCTGTATCAAATATAGATTTATTAATAGCTATTAATATCTTCCTCTTCTCCTCTTGTTTTTTTAAATCTTGTTTTACTATTTTATTAATATCAAAGGATACTTTTCTAGCTGCATAAATGAGATTTAAAAACTTAACTTCTTGATCTGTATAATTTGGCATTATTTAAATAAAAAAACTATTTTTTTTCACTTAATTTTACACAAATTATACTAGTTTAAATAATAGTTAATATTATTTGTCAATTACAGAACGGCCTTCTTTAAGTTCCCAATCTTTATCACATCTATCTATATTATTATTTCTTTTAATAACTGCATCAATTATAGGACAAGGTATATTTGATTTATTCATTTGATTTTGTAAACTGCTTATATCTTTAGGAAAACAAGTACCACTAAATCCAAACTTCCCATTATTCCCGGGTACTGATGTATGACTAATAGTTATACGGGAATCTGTAACAACACCGTCTATTACTTTATTGTAATTTATGTTATTTTTTTCGCAAAATCTATAAAATTCATTACAAAATCCTACCTTCATTGCTAAATATGTATTCTTAAATAACTTAATAGCCTCGGCTTCTTTTGTAAATACAAACATACATTCTGAAGATATAATATTTCCATAATATATATTAGTATCTAATATTGTTTGCATAATTTGTTTTACTTTTATATTTTGTAATTCATTATTTTCTTTTAATCCTATAATCCAACATGGAGTATTTTTAAAATCTTGGGTTGAATTTTTTTCTGTTAAAAACTCAGGCATAAAAAAACAATTTAGATTATCACATGTACCTATAGGAATAGTTGATCGAATAAATACAGGAGTATCATTTAAGTCTATATAATTTTTAATATTAGTTATAATATTTTCTATAATATCTAAATAACACGATCCATCTTTTTTCATAGGAGTTGGTAAACAAATAAAAATAATACTACTTTGTATGCATAACTCTTGTAATGTTAAGTTTGATGGATTACATTTATTAGGAATAATATCATATATAAGTGTTTTAATTTCTTTATTTCCAAATCCATTAGTAGCATCTCCAACAAATCCATTTCCTATAATACCAATTGTTAACATATATATATATATATATATATATTACTTAATTTTATATGGAATATAATTAATAGATGATAATAGCATAATTGTTTGATAATATTTTATAAAAAGAATTATATCGTAAATATAATTGTAAATATAATTGTAAATATAATAGACATTCGCAATAAATAATATGCTATGATTAAATGCTATTATAGTTTCCATTAATAATCTATACTATTTTAAAAAATTGATTTAATCGCTGTCTGGGTGAAAATCTATCGGTTTTGTCTTTTGTTTAATATATCTGTTAATGATTTCTGCTTTATTTTTATCAAAAGTATTAATATTATATTTATTTCTTTTATAGAATTGAGCCCGTTTAATAGCTTGTCGTTGAAACATTGAGAAGTCGTCTACAATATCTATAACTAATGGTACATGGGTTCTATCTTTTTCTTCTTGTCTGAGAATTCTCCCTATAGATTGTTCAATACTAGATTTAGGTGACGCTAATATTATAGTATCTAATGGTTCTCTACAATCAAAACCTTCACTTGCCATAGAGAATGTCCCCAATATAACATTATCTTTTTCTGTTTTTTCTAATAATTCTTGTTTCATTCCTCCTAGATAATAACCAGATGTAAAGCTAATTTCAGTTATATTATCTAATTCTTGTTTTATTAATCCAAGATGATTTTTTCTATCACTTAATAATAATATTTTCCTATCTTCTTTTAAACATTCCTTTATAAGTGAAACTATAAACTTTATTCTTGGTGTATAAGTAGTAATATTATTAATCATTAATGGGAGATTTAATTTACCTTGTACATTTAATATGTCTCTACTATAACTAGGATCTTTATCGAAATAATGATACATTCTAACGTCTACATTTTCTGTCTCACGTTTTTTAATACAATATATCATTGGACCTAAATACCAAGTAAAGACTTTACTTAATCCATCCGTTCTTTTAGGCGTAGCCGACAATCCTAATGTATATCTAAATGATGTTTTCATTAATGCCTTTGAAAAAACTTCTGCACCTAAATGATGACATTCATCATATATAACTAATCCAAAACCTTTAAATAAATCTTCATCATAATCAATCATAGAAATACTTTGTAATAATCCCATAACTATAGGTTTATCTACATCTAATTTTTTTCTTTGAATAAGACCAACCGGACAATCTTCTAAAAATTGTTCAATCCGTTCTTTCCATTGATTCAATAAAAACTCCTTATGAACAATAACTAATGTTTTTAATTTTAATTTTGCTGCTATATATAACGCTAATACAGTTTTACCATATCCACAAGGTACGGAAATTAGTCCACCTCCTATATATTTGTCTTTAATACTTTCAAAATAGGCATCTACAATAGGGTGTTGTTTAGTCTTAAGATAACCTTTAAAATTGATATCTATTTTAGTTCCTTCTTCTATTTTATATTTATCAGTTTCACCATAATTCTCTATACCATAAAATCTAGGTAAATATAATTTACGATTACTTTCTGCATAAATAGCAAATGATGAATTATCACTAGCATAACTACTATTAATAAATGGCTTTACTGTTAGATCTTTCCTAATATTTTTAATCTGTTGTTTAGAAAGGGTTTCCTTTAAAATGGAATAACCATTTTTACCTATAGATGTCATTTTATATTACATACTATATTAAAGTTTAAATCAATTTTACTTTTTTTCTTAATATTATATAATGAAAGGAATAGAAAATATATTATATTATTCGCTTTTTTTAAGTATCATTATTTATACGTGCGTAGTTAATGTTTTGCCAGATTCATTTTTACAAATATATGATAGTAATGCCACAAAAATAGTATTTATTACATTGATAATATTTGTATGCTTATACGATCCAGTTATAGCTATATTATTAGCAATAGCATTTGTAGTATCACTACAAAAAAGATATAAAAATAAAGAACAATTTGAAGTAGATTGTTCATATTTAGAAGAAACTAATGATTATTCGTGTCCATATAATGTAGACGTCCAAGATATTACTAATCCATCTACACTTGATCACTTAAAGTTTTCAATAAATTAAACAGATGGTTTTTCTCCTACTTTAAATAATCCAGTTTTTAATGAACATCGTTTCCAATTATCTACTCTTACGTCATCTAATACATCTTTAGGAACAAATGACGCTAATAATCTTTGCATATAAAATTGTTTATACATATAAACAACCGTATAATATGCTATAACTCCTAATAATAATATAGTTATTAATAAAAAAATTAATTTAACAATATGTGCACTATTTGTACTCATTCTAACATCCTTAGGTGGTGAAGTATCATCGTCATCATCTTCAATCACTTCAGCTTTAGGAGCTGATTCTTCAAATGAATCCCTTATAGAACATTTAAGAAATTTATCTGAAGAAACCATATCATGTTGTGATGCTTTGGTAGTTACTTCATTACCGCTATTATAAAATATTTCTCTAGTTCCTATTTCTCTTATTGGACGTATATTAGAACCTAAATTATTTTTAAAAATATTATAATAGGTTTCAGATATTTCACCAATATCTTCATATACTATTACATGATATCTCTCATCACACGGAGGAAATGGTAAAGATCCATTATACATATAAAATGATTTTTTGTCTTGATTAACAACCATATTAGGCCCCCAATCATTTATATTTACCGATTTAAAATAATCTATAGGATCTTTCGGTATTTGATATATAAATTGTGTTAAAAAGTCGTTAACACTTCCATAATTAGATGAAACCTTCTTAAGCATACGCGATACAATGATACCATTATCTACACTATCTGGGTTTCCACTTTGATCTGTCTTGTGTATTAATAATATTTCAGCGTCATATTTTTCACCATCTATACTATGTAATGATGGAACATGGATTGACATCTCAGTTAAAGGATAATTTCTATTATTGAAATTAAGATAAGATCCAGCTTCACAATTAAGTAATACACGCTTGTGTGTATCAAACTGTACTTTACATGGCATGTTTTTATAATTATATTTTAATTGACACATTAAATTGCATTCTTTCATATTTATACTACTTATATCTATAGGAGATTGATTAATCCCATCCGCAGAAGTATATGTATTTCCCCATAAATAATATTCTTCAAAAGTCCAATTATTTGTTGACATTTATTATATATTTATATTTTTTTTTAATTTTTATTATAGTTCTTATATGTAATGATATTATTAGTAATATTTTTCCTAATTCCTTTAATATTATGTATTCCATATGACAATGAAAATCATAAAGTTATTAACAAAGAAAGAAAATATGACCCTATAAAGCTTGAAAATAAACATAAAGAGTTATATACATATAAGGTTAATAATTGTAAACTCCCTAGAAAGAAAAAACCTCAAGTAGAATCTATTACGCAATTTTTTGAATTGAATAAAAAAAAGAGAGAAAATCTTTTAAGGGAAAAACTTTCTACAAATAAAAAGTTAAGAGAGCACAAAAGATACAAAACTAAAAATAAAGATAGGTTTCTATCACAAACACTAGATACAGATCCACGTTTATTAGAATTGACTGAATACAATGAAACAACCTTTTATTGAATATTAATATACTTACTATTATCTATAAATAATTCCTTTTTATTATCATTAATTATTTTACAAGAGGTCAATACGGAAATTGTTTTATGATCTTCATTTTGTATTTTAATATCACTATCTAATATGGTTTTCATCAATACCTCTACTAATTCGCCTACCAATAATTCATCTGAATTAATTGGACGTGAGTCAATAGTAACATATATTTTATTATATTCAATATCATATTTTATATTATTGAATCTGTTAATAGAAACATCAAATCTATTTGATAACATTTTTTTTAGATAATTTTCACGTTGGATATCTGTATAGTCATATGTATTTGAGGTATTTAATTCATATGTAAATACAATATCTTTTGGGAAATCTAACATATCTCGTTCTATATTTATATAATCTTCATTAATAGTAAATAGTATGTTAGATTTGTGATTTTGTTTATCTATAATAAATCTTTTACTAGAATCACACATAATACAGATAGATTTTTGCTTAGGTTTATTATTCCATGCTTCTTCTCTTAAATCATTTCCCTTTAATATATTTACATATTCAAAAGGTATACATCCAATTATATCTGTAGAATCTGGTTCATTTTTAGATTTATTTAATACAAGTCCTAGTGATACATATCCAGGTGGAGGTACTGGTTTCCAAAATGTATAAGGTTGATTACTATTAAGTTCCTTATCTGTTAATTTAGTAACATATGTATTACCATATCCTGTTGGAAACTTAATATCATCTGTATGAACAACTATAGAATCAAATTGTTTATTTGGATCTTCGTTATTGGTAGTTGCTATATCTCCTAAAGATACATATTCGGAAGGTGGTAATGGTCTATAAATACATACTCTTTTTTTTAAATCTTCATTTAAAAATGAACCCATATGCTGATATTCGGAAGTTGTTTTTATTCTTAATTTATTTGTTGGTGTAAATCTATTTATATTTAATTTATAAGGTGTATCAAAAGGTATATTTTTATTAGCTACTACATTTACTAAGAATAAATCAGATTCCTTTAATGACCATATATCATATGTAGAAGAATCTACTAATCTATCTACTAATTGGTCTTCTATAACATTATCTTTTTGAACACATCTAATAGAATGAATAGACGGCATTTTTTTAGAATAAATATGTCCCATACATACATATCCATCATTAGGTTCTGGTTTCCATATTCCATAATTTTCGCTCGTTTTAGTTATTAGTGTAAATGATTTTGGTTTATCATTTTTATTATCGGATTTTACTAGTATCCCTAATGGTGGTTTATTTTTAGAATGAGTTAAATAATGTCCTATAGGATAATAATCATCTATAGGTATTGGTTCCCATATAGTATATAAATCACATGTATAAACTTGAGTAAACTCTAATGTTCTTTTAAATGATAAATATTCACTTTCACTGTTTTGAAATCCCTCTGCGGTATATTCCTGACGTCCGAAAATTTTACATGAAAAAAATATAAATATTAACAATACTATAAACAAAATAGTAAATAGCAGAAATTTATTAGAAATCATCTATATATTATTTTTATATTTTATTTTTTAAAATCAAATATATGGAATATATCTTGGTTTATCAAAATTATACAATGTACATTTAAAAATACCATTAAATTCGGGTAAATTAATTAATTCTCCATCATTAATCATATCACAACCTCTATCATCTGTACAATTAATATTATTAATATTAATAGGTATTTTAATATTATTATTAGAATCTGTACTTGTATAATAATTATATTTATTTGAACCTATATATGTTTGTCTACCAAATAATGGCAAAATAACTGTATCTGAACTATTTCCTACTTGTTGTCCAGAGTTTTCTATACCTTGTTTATTTAATATACCTAATTGCTGATATTCTACTTCTCCGCGCGTTCTTACATTAATAGGTAATCCTTTACAACTATGTTCTTGAATTGGTGTTCTATCTAAATAATAATTTTTTGTTTCTGGAGGTTCTAAATCTTTTTTACATTCCTCTTTAATTACTATAATTTTAGGTTCACATTGCTCTTTTACTACGTGAGGTTCCTTATTTTCAAAATTTCTTATAGCTTCTCTATAAACTAATATTATAAGGATTACTAAAATTATTAATAATATAATTATATTATAATTTCTAATACAAAAAAATCCCTTTGGACAAGTGGCCATATATATATATATTATGACAATTTAATTTTGAAATTATTCTTATACATTTCCTTTAAATCACTAATATTTTTATCCAATGATTCTATAGCATTTTTGAACGTATCCATATTTTTTTTATTTTTATTAAATCTTTCAAATAATGTAGCATTATAATCGATATCATATTTTTCTAATTTACTTATAAATGTTTTAATATCCATATCAATTACTATTACATTCATATTATCATCATATATATCATTGTTTATATTACTCTTCTCTTGTAAAAATATACCTTTACTATACCATATATAGTGTCCATGTATTATATAATTATCATTTGATACGATTACTCTTTCATTAAATGTCATTTTACCTTCTCTTATTTGATCCATCATTTTTTTTAATAATTCTGATTGTAATTTATTAATAATAGGATGCATATCGCTATATTTCATTTGTGTATTAGTAACTTCATAACCTACTGACTTTAATTTATTTAATAAGTTTTTAATAACCACCTTATTACAAATCTCATCTAATTCATATTCCGTATTAAACATATCTATTTCTAAATCTACTTCTTTTTTGAATGTTTCTTTATCATTAGAATTATTTTTTTTCGTTTCATTCTTTTTCGTATTATTCTTTTTATTAAAACTTTCCATAGCTGGTATAGATTTTAATGAAGCTGGTATTGTTACTCTATTACTAAAATTTTCTAATAAATGAAAGTTATTTACAATACCAAACATAATGCTAATTACATATGACAATATAATAGCATTTATTTTATCTTTCATAAAAATCATAAGAACTGATAATGACACTAAAAATAATATAAGTGCTTTTATGTTCTTATATAGTACATTAATAACTAAATAAACTACTACTAACAATAATATAGCATATATATTTAATTTGTTCATTACAAATATAATAAAGTACAAGAAAATAAAAATTTACCAAACACGTTCTAAACTAAAGTATAATATAGCTGATACTAAAAACTTTAATAAAGTAGTAAATACCGTAGAATTATTAACTATAAACTCTTTTTTAGGAAGTACCTTTAATAATCCAGTGTTAACAAATGGTAATGAGAAAAGAGCAACCAATAATCCAACTACTAACGGCTTTTTTAACATATTTAAAACAGATGGTTTGCTAATATTAGAAACTTCCGTTGTTTCATCTTGGAAATGTTCAGTAGAATCGTCTTTTAACATATTTTCTATATTCATTTCCATTTGAGCCTCTTCATTTTGGGTTAATTGTTCATTTTCTTGTGGCTCTGGCTCTGGTTGTGGTTGCTGTTGTGGCGGTTGTTTTGACTGGTTTGGCTGTTGTGGCTGTTGTGGCTGTTGCTGCTGCATATTTTCCATTTTAGAGTTAGCACCATTTATTTCATTCAAAATTTCATTTACTAAATCATTCTGAGCACTTTCTTCATTATTTAATTGTTCTAAACTGGTAGATTTATTCATTTTTTATAAAATAATTTTATAAATAATATAATTATTTAAAACGAATTAACATTGTTTAGTAATTTTATTAAGTGTATAACATTTGCCATTTTGCTTTATCTTTAGTTTTGTAAAATCATCTAAATATCTCGATTTTAAAAATATAGCTGTTCTTTGATTTACTGAAAAATAGAATAACATACTTATAGCTAACCCC
>CEUZ01060309.1_pt1 | contig 32950 bp, 29 predicted proteins | sample 361511 | NCBI WGS metagenome assembly CEUZ01 (sample SAMEA2622822, study PRJEB7988) | marine metagenome | biome: marine biome (ENVO:00000447); feature: surface water layer (ENVO:00002042); material: "saline water (ENVO:00002010), including plankton (ENVO:xxxxxxxx)" | depth 5 m | reverse complement strand
CGCTCCGTACGGGTTTTCTTCAATTCCCAAAATCCGTCGATATCGCCAAGCATTGCCATAGCGTCCCACAGTTTCAGGGCGTCATCTTTTTGTGGAACACGGGTGATGACGGGCCCGAATAATGCGACACGATCGCCATCACTTCTGTTCCAGGCAATGATCGGCGTTCCAACATCATCACCTACCAGAGATAAACCATCATCCATTTTTTCTCTGATGACGTCATCCCATTTTTCGTCATCTGCAGCAGATGAATACTCCCCGGAAACGCCGGCAGTCACCAATGCTTCTGCTAGATCGAAAGTTCTGTCTCCGTCGTGATGTATGCGACTGCCGAATTCCCAATACAAGTCGAAGACTTTACTTTCATCTTCAGCGGCTCTTACCGCTTCCATAACTCTCAACATTTTGTGTGTCAGAGAGGTGGATTCGTAGTACGGGGTGCCTTCGGCGGGTTCATTTTTGAAGAGAAGGCTGATGGGCTGCCACGTGATTGAAAGGTCGCGTTCTGCAGCGACTTCGTCGACGACCCAACGGGCCGTCACCCAACACCAGGGTCATATAGGGTCAACCCAAAATTCAATGTTCTTTGCCATAAAGGCAGGATAACTGGCTTCTGGGCCTAAATTCAGAAGCCGACTTAAAGGAAACTTCGTTCTGGTGTGGCGCGCGGGTGCTTTCATCCGCGATCATTCCGGAGGACAACAGGGGGATACCGTGAACCTGGGAATGTTGCTTTTCATGCCGGCGTCGATAGCTGGCGAGCAGATAATTCTGATTGACACCTCAACTGAGGGCGAAGGGGGACCCGCGCGTGAAGTCACGTACGGCGAACTTCTCGAAAATGTAAGTAAGACGGCTGGGCTGTTGACAACGCTTGGAGTTGAGGTCGGTGACCGGATCGGCGTATTCGCTACTAATAGCGTCGAGTGTGTTGAGGCGATCTTTGGCGCTGCATTCGTTGGAGCGACGGTCGTGCCGATGAACTTCCGTGCAGGTGCTGAAGAGGCGGCGCACCTCATGGCAGATAGTGGGGTGAAGGTTCTCTTCACAGAAACGCGTTACCGAGATTTGGTAGACGACAATCGCCCGGACAGTGTCGAGCACGTTTTCATGCTCGATGAGGACGACTCATATGCCGCAGCTCGAGACGAAGCATTTGAACTACCGGTGCCAGAAGACGTTGACCCTGATGGGCTCTGTGCCTTGCTGTACACGAGCGGTACGACCTCTTTACCCAAAGGTGTGAAACTGACCAATGGTGCTCTCACCGGTTACGTCATGGGAACCAATGACGCTGCTACAGGTGAAGACATGGGCAGAATGGCTCTTGCCGCGCCGCTGTATCACATAGCCGGTGTCACCTCGATGCTGAACGCTCTATACAGCGGTCGTGTGGTCGTATTGTTGCCTCAGTTCGAAGCTTCAGCGTGGATCGACACCGTCCAAAAACATGCAGTGACCCACGCATTTCTTGTCCCCACGATGTTGGGTCGGGTAATGGAAGCAGAGAACTTCACACCCGAAGCGTTCAGCGGTATGGAAGCGATCACATATGGAGCGGCGCCAATGCCGCCTTCTGTGATTCGCAGGGCGATCGGCGAATTTCCATCCAACGTCTCATTCGCTGGTGCTTATGGCCAAACAGAAACCACTTCGACTGTTGCTGTGCTTGACCCCGACGATCATCGGGTCGAGGGGACAGAAGAAGAACAAGCGTTGACGCTGAAGCGTCTTTCTTCGGTCGGCCAGGTGCTCGATGACGTCGAAGTAAGAGTCGTCGACGAAGACGGGAACCCAGTCGAGGCTGGAACTCTCGGAGAAGTGCAACTCCGAACTTTCCGGGCGATGGACGGATATTGGGGAAATGAAGAGAAAACGCGTGTCACGGTGGACGACGAAGGATGGGTTCACACCGGAGACCTCGGATACCTCGACGAAGATGACTACCTGTTTCTAGGTGGGCGCACTGGAGACATGATCATTCGAGGTGGCGAGAATGTGTCTCCCGACGAAGTTGAAGCAATTCTCTATGAAAATAGTGCTGTTCTCGAATGCGCAGTTGTAGGCGTAGCTTCCGAGGAATGGGGCGAGCGTGTTGTGGCCGCAGCTGTGATCCGCGAGGGGAGCGGAGTGACTGCCGAGGAATTGGTCGCGTTCGCTAAAGAAAAACTTGCCCCCTTCAAGAGACCGGAAGCGGTGCACTTGATGGAAGAGCTGCCTCGCACCTCCACAGGCAAACTTCTGAGGAGAGACCTGATTCCTTTGCTCGAAGAACTAGGTATCTAAAGCCGATGGCCTCGCTCCTCGTGAGAGGAAAGGTCCACACCTTCGATAAGAACCGGTCGGTGGCGACAAATTTATTGGTACGCGACGGAACGGTCTGTGAAATCGAGTCCAGCGTTGACGAGGTGGACGAGATTATCGAACTCGGATCAGATGAGATTCTCCAGCCAGGCTGGCGAGATGACCATCTTCACCTCCTTTCCACCCTGGCAAGCCACTGTTCAATTGACTTGTCGAACGCGACGTCTATCGATGAGCTGCTTCAATTTCTTGAACCTCGCTCAGCGGGGAACAACGGCTGGATGCGTGGGTGGGGTTATGAACCAACCTTCTTAAAAGAGAAGCGTCACCCCACCAGGTCCGAGCTCGATCAAGTGACCTTAGGGACCCCTGCAGTGATTCATGATCGTTCAGGGCACGTCGCTGTTGTCAATAGTGCAGCAGCGGAACTTTTGAAGATTAAAGGCTCCCCGGACGGGATACTCGTTGAGCGACAAGATGCGCTCAGTCGAGTGCCGAGGTTGGAAATCGCTGAGCTGAAAGGGATCGCCATCAAGGTTTTTGCAGAGTGGCGGGGGATGGGTGTGGTCGCTGTTACCGACGCAACCCACACCAATGATCAAGGCTCATTAGATGTTTTGGCCGACATAAGCAAAGAGTGCGGTGGTCCTCGCATCACAGCGATGATTGGAGCAGATCGGTTAGGTGATCTACGTTTCGGCGAAACGTACAAAGGCATTGAAATAGGTCACGCAAAAGTGATGCCCGATGTAGGCCTCCAAGAAGACCTCACCAAAATGGTTGCTGCAGCCCACCGGGCCGGCTTTCCCGTAGCGGTCCACGTGATGGATATCGACATGCTCGATGAAACATTGCTCGCGCTTGAAACATCGCCGCCACCACCGTCAACAACCGACCGGCTCGAACACTGCTCACTGGCAATGCCCGAACAACTTGACCGAGTGGCGCAACTCGGGGCCTCAGTGTGCACTCAACCTTCGTTCCTGACACGACGCTTAGATAAATACCTTGAAGATGTATCGCCAACAGAACAGGCATGGCTATGGCCGTTGTCGTCGCTTGTTGAACGAGATATCAGTGTGACCCTGTCATCTGACTCACCAGTCGTTCCAGTAGACCCTGACGAGTGGATTCACGTTGCGTCAACACGGCCCCTACAAAACCAGGAAGCAATCTCTGAAATTGACGCAAGAGCTATGACGGTCGTGTCACCGATAGTTCCAGGGCTCCCAACCGACTTGCTCGTACGAGTAACGCCATCAGGTTACGAATCCCTCGATGGTTTGAACTGACTACGATCCCGCTGCAGGGAGGAGAGTGGCTGAATGTCAGGGCCTATGCATGGAGTACGTGTTGTAGAACTAGGACTTTGGGTAGCGGGTCCCGCTTGTGGCGGAATACTTGCTGACTGGGGAGCCGAGGTCATAAAAGTCGAACCTCATGAAGGAGACCCGTTCCGGGGACTTGAATGGCTGTTTGCCGGAGACAGCAACCCGCCCTTCGAGTTAGACAACAGAGGTAAACGAAGCGTCGCGATGAACCTACGAAGTTCCCCAGGAATGGAAGTCATGCACCTCCTCCTGGAGACAGCAGACGTTTTCTTAACGAACTATCGCCCAGCAGGCCTTGAACGTCTTGGTTTGGACCACCAAACACTGTGTAACCGCTACCCCAAACTTGTCTACGCAAGCGTTACAGGTATGTCGCTTCGCGGAGAAGAAGCTAACCGCCAGGCATACGACATTGGAGCTTTCTGGTCGCGGTCAGGAATTGCTCATGCATTGAGCTCCGGACAAGACAGCCCTCCCGTGCAACGCGGAGGGATGGGAGACCATATGACCGGCTTAGCATCTGCAGCGGGAATATCGGCAGCACTATTCCATCGTGAAAAAACAGGTGAGGGTCAGCTAGTCGAAACCTCATTAATGCGGATCGGAACATACATGATGGGCTGGGACCACAACGTCACAGCAGCGACCGGCGAAGATGTCGTGGTTAGAAGCCGGAATGAACAACCGAACCCACTCATCAATTGTTACAAATGTTCTGACAGCAAGTGGCTATGGATGCTCGGTCTCGAAGGGGACAGACATTGGCCCCAAGTAATTGCGGCGTTAGGTGTTTCAGAATGGTTAGAGGATCAACGGTTCTCGAGCATCGAAACTCGGATGGAAAATTCGTCAGCTCTCACCGCTCAGATAGACGCAATCCTCGAAACAAAGGAACGCGATGAGTGGGGACGAATCTTTGATCAACATAATGTTTGGTGGGCCCCCGTCCAATCCAGTCTCGAATTGTTGACAGACCCTCAAAGCAGGGCAGCAGGCTGTTGGGTGCAGGTAGATACAGGCGATGATGAGACCGTCGAAATGGTTGCATCCCCCGTCGATTTCTCGGTAACGGACTGGGAGGTTACATCTGGCGCCCCTTCTCTCGGACAAGACACGGAACTCGTTCTCAACGAATTAGGTATCGACTGGGACCGCATCATTGAAATGAAGGAAACGGGAGTCATCCCGTGACTCAAACGGCACTGGGATCTCTGTTGGTAATGGAAATCGGTGACTCCGTAGCCGGCGCGTACGCTGGGAAATTGTTCGCCGATTACGGCAGCGAAGTTCATGTAAGCCGAAAAGGTCGCGATCCAGTGGCTAATCGGTTCTTCGACGGGTCGAAACACATCAATGATGCTGATGTGGCTGCGCAAGCAGACGTGATCATCCAGTCATCGAGCAACGGCCCCCTGGACACACCATTTGAACCCGAACATTCTCGACAAATAGTCCTTCGGATTTCACCGTTTGCCTCTCAGGGGCCTTACGCGAATTGGAAGTCCACAGACCTCGTTGACGCCGCGATCGCCGGACATCTCAGACTCAGCGGAGACCCTCAAAGGGAACCAATCAACGGTGTTCCCGACATCGTCCACATGGCAGCCGGAGTTACTGGATTCATCGGAGCGCTCGCAGCACTCATGACACTCGCTCGAACCGGTCATGGCCAAGTTGTTGAAACCTCACACCAGGAAGTCATAGCGGCTCTGCACCAGTTCAGCCTGCTCCGATATACCCACAATGAAGAAATTTTGAATCGCATGGGAAACCGATACAGCGGACCGGGAACCCCAATCGGTGCATACGAGTGTGCTGATGGTTGGGTTGGGATAGCAATCGCCCAAAGTGACCAGATGGAACGGTTATTGGAGGTCGCTGGCCTGACAGGGTTGTTGGAACGCGACGACGTTGAAACGATCTACGACGTCATGACCAACCAAGAACTTCTTGATGCTGAACTAATTCCGTTCTTAAAGACACAGCAACGAGACCAGTTAGTGGAGCTGTTCCAAGCTCTACGACTGCCGGTCGCGCCCATATCGACAGTTGATGATTTATTCAAGGATCCGCACCTTCAAGAACGAGATTTCTGGCAATCAAGTAGCCACGGAACTCAAATTCCTGGGCCCCCATTTCAAATGAGCCAACATGATTGGCGAATCGGGCCCAAAAATCGGGCCGGGACATTTCCATCAGGCAACGAGTCTTTGGACGAACTCACCGACGGACCCTTAACCGGATTCCGGATGTTGGACATGACCCGAGTATGGGCAGGGCCCCTAGCGGCACGAATCCTCGCTGATTTAGGTGCAGAAGTTCTCATGGCAGAGGTCCCTTGGACTCGCACACCGCGCGAAGTCCCGCAAAGCTATGTTGACTCGACCCATTACTTTCCAAATGATGACGCAGGGGAGCAGCCCTGGAATAGAAGCGGTTTCCACAACAAGTACGCGAACAACAAACTTTCAACCGTGGTCGAACTCGACAAAAAAGAAGGAAGAGAGTTTTTTGTTCGGATCCTTCCCAAAGTAGATGTCGTAATTGAAAACTTTGCACCGAGAGTGATGCCCAACCTTGGCTTGGACGAAGTTACCCTTCGACAGCACAATCCAGATCTGACTTATGTAACGATGCCCGGATACGGAAGATCGGGACCCAATAAGGATTGGGTTGCCTACGGACCGACTATCGACGGTCACGCCGGCCACACATGGCTCACCGGCTACCAAGATGGAATTCCATGGAAGTGCGGGATTGCATGGCCTGACCCAACCGCTGGACTTCATGCCGCTGCGGCCACCTTGGTTGCCTTACTCGACAGACAGTGCTGTGGTTTGACTGGCCAAACTGTTGAGGTAGCCCAAGCGGAGACAGCGATAAATATGATCGGACAACACGTTGTCGCCGCTCAAATCAACCAAGCCCCACAAAGGTGGGGAAATCGACGCCCAGGACGCGCCCCCCAAGGCGTCTATCAATGCAGCGGACCTGACCGCTGGATAGCTATATCTGTCATCGACGACGCATCATGGAAAAGTCTTTGCGACGTGACCGGCTGGGCAGATCTCCACCACCTCGGTGTGAAGGAAAGGTGGGAGCGTCACGACGAGATCGATCAACGGCTCTCATCGTTCACCGCACAACACGAGGACCGCTCCCTCATGAAGGCTCTCCAAGAGGCCGGAGTTCCAGCAGGCGCAGTTCATGACGCCGGAGATGTAGTCAACGACCCTCAATTAGAGAGCGTCGAATTCTTCGTTCCACTAGTACACCCTGAAGCAGGTACCCATGTCTGGCCGAGATTTGCCGCCCGGCTTTCGCTGACTCCAGCCACCATGCGCCGTCATGCTGCCACCATGGGCGAACACAACGACTATGCCGCCCTCGACTTGGCAGAGATTGAGACATCTCACTACGAAATGCTGCTTGAAACCGGCGTGATTCGCACTACGCCGCCCGAATAGGTACTCGACTGAGCAACGATCCTTAACTTCTAATTGCCGGTCTTCTCCCAAATGAACTGAGTCATTTCATCGATTGCCGCGGTTGCCTCTTCAAATAGTCCGACACACGTGTGCCAAACATGAAACATTTCGGGCCAAACTCGCAATTCAACGTCAACACCAGACGCTGCGGCTTTTTCATTAAATCGTTCGCTGTCAGACAAAAGAACTTCTTCATCGCCGACTTGAATCAACAGTGGGGGAAGACCACCCAGATCAGCTTCGAGAGGGGATGCCAGTGGGTCATTTATCTGATCTTCGGAAATGAAAAGCTCGCGAGTTCGGGGCATAGATATAGCTGAGATTGATGAATCATTTTCATCATTGGTGATCATCGTTTCACCAGCGAGGGACATGTCGAGCCAAGGTGAGATCAGTACGGCAGCAGCGGGAAGCGGTAATTGTTTATCCCGAAGATCGATTAAACAAGCTGCTGTGAGTCCACCACCGGCGGAGTCACCTGCCAGGACGATGTTCTCCGGTTCGTAGCCGTTCGCGAGCGCCCACTGGTAGCTCGTCACAGCATCCTCTACAGCGGCAGGATGGGCATGTTCTGGTGCGAGCCGGTATTCAACGGACAAAACGCTGTATCGAGATTGCAGAGCAAGATGGCCAGTCAAATTTCGGTGGCTTGCGATAGAGCCACCTATGTAGCCGCCGCCATGGAAATAAATAATAAGTTTTTCCTTTGCAGCGTCCTGCGTGACTTGTAGCTCGGCTGGCACCCCACCTGCGTCGACCATGGTCCCGTTCACTTCGACAGGCAGATCACGAGCAGTAGCTTCGATATTCGCTCGAAACTTTTCAAGGTTGACGGGGCGATCACTTGAAACGCGTCTCGATGCGATGATTTCTCTGATCCGATGATATTCAGGGCTTGCCAAAGTTGCCTCCTGTTGTCATAAGTCGCTCACGCATGACCTTAATGCCGCTAAATTCGCGCCGTCTTAACTTCAAGGGAGCGCTAATGCTGTTGACCGACAAAGTAGCGATCGTCACGGGAGGTGGATCCGGCATAGGTGAAGCCACCTCGCTGCGTTTTTCACAAGAGGGTGCTGCGGTAGTTGTCGCGGATATGCGACTCAGAAAAGCCGAAGCAGTCGCGAAGCAAATCAACGAACAAGGTGGACATGCCTTAGCAATTGAAGTTGATGTATCGATAGCTGAATCAGTGGCAACGCTGGTCGATAGGACTGTTGCTGAATACGGTCAGTTGGATGTGATGTTCAACAACGCAGGGACGCTGCGACCTGGCACTGTGATCGAACTGGACGTCGATGATTGGGATTTGGTGATGGGGGTGAACGTTCGCTCTGTCTACCTCGGAGGAAAATTCGCGATTCCGGCGATGTTGAACTCTGGAGGCGGCTCAATTATCAACACTGCTTCCATCTCTGGACTTCACGGCGATGGAGGAGCCGTTGCTTACGCCGCGAGCAAAGCTGCAGTGATCAACCTCACCAGGGCGATGAGTACGGATCACGCAGCAGATGGCATCCGGGTTAACGCGATTTGCCCTGGCACCATCGAAACTCCACCCGTGATGCGAATGATGGAAGACCCGGTAGCTCTGGAAATCAATATGCGTGCCCATGCCATAGGTCGACTGGGCCGTCCCGAAGAAATAGCGAGTGCCGCTTTATGGCTTGCCAGCGATGAATCTTCGTTTGTAACCGGCGAGGCAATAGTGGTCGACGGTGGTTTGCGGGCACAGTCCCCGCTAGGACGTCTAGCTGACCCCCGCCCTGAACACCTGAGATGATGTAAGCCCAAGGAAAGATCGACCTCAATGAGGTCTTAACCCACGCAGTAGACCAGAATTCCCGGGTGACTAATTCTGGTGCCGACGGCCAGCCTGATTCAAACCCTCCCGGTGAAGTCCGAAACGCTCTCTCTGTTCCTGACTACAGGCGTTTGTGGGTCAACAATCTTGTCTACATGTTTGTAAGTAACGCCCAACGCTTTGCCGTCGGATGGCTGGTTTTGGATGGCCTCGGAGGCAACGAAACGAGCCAAGGGATGGCAGTGTTTATGCTCGGCATCCCGGTCGCTTTCATTGTTATGCAGGCCGGTGTGCTTGCCGATCGAGTTGATGGTCGCACCTTGTTGTTACGCAGCCAGTTGGCTCTGCTCGCTGTAGTCGTGGCCACTCTCGTCTTGTTAGGTATGGACCGACTTAACTATGGGTGGGTACTTGTTCTATCGGTCTTCTCGGGTATTGCCCAGGCCTTCGGTCAGCCGGTTCGGCAGGCTCTGATCCCACTTCTCGTGCCTGAGCGTCTGCTTATGAACGCAGTTGCGTTGAATGCCTTAGCGATGACGTCCAGCATGATCCTTTCGGCCCCGTTGGTAAAGATCACCGGTGACCTATTCGATTTTGAGGGCGTCTATGCGTTGCAGGTGATCATGTTGGTCGCGGCGCTTGGAGTACTCCGAAAATTGGAGACCCCACAGGTTCAAAAACGGGAAAAACGTCGACTCATACAAGAAGCCGGATCAGCATTGCGGCACGTTGCGAGCGATATTCGGCTCAGGGTGCTGTTCCTGCTGCTTGCAATGGCAGCGATAAGTGTTAACGCAGCAGTCATGGTGACTATGCAGGCCAAAGTAAAAGAAGAACTTCTGCGTGATAGCGGCGATATGGCTTATCTCCTGGGGGTAATGGCCGTCGGTATATCAATCACGTCTGTCATCGTGATGCGTAAAGGTGACATGAAGCGCAAAGGAGGAAAGTTTCAACGGGCGATGATGTGCGGCTCAGCGCTTGTGCTGTGCATGGGACAGGCATCGTCCTTTTTGCTTCTCATTCCTTTATTTTTCCTCATGGGCTTGGCGGGTGGTTTCTTTATCACTATGAACCAAGGCCTGATCCAATCGACAACTCCGAAAGAGATCATGGGACGAGTCATGGGACTTTATTTGCTGGTCCAATTCGGACTCATGCCTATTGGAGCCTTAGGACTTGGTTGGGCAGCATCCCAGATCGGTGCCGGAAATGTGGTCTCGATTTGTGGAGCTATATCGCTGTTCGTAGTGACCTGGACTCACTTGGGGTTTCCAGCAGTCCGCAACCTGGACTAGTTTCGGGCTTCTCAAAGGGGGTGGATGACATGATCCGACCGATCCTCGCGTCTGTTATAGACGCAAGATGGGCGCCAGCTGTAATTCCGCCGCCGTATGACGCGTTGACTCGCGAAGAACGCGAAGAACACCTTGGAGAACACGCTCATTCCTTCCTTCATGTCACCAGGTCGGCTGATGCCAGCCACGGTCATCCGACAGAACATGTTCGACTAGCTACCGAAGGGAACTCTGCTCTCAGTGATCTCATTGCAGCGGGTGCATACATGCCTCGAACCGAGGAACGACTCTTCCTTCAAAAAATAAACGCCGAGGGCGTTACCCAAAGATCGATTATTGGAGCAATCGATTTGTCTGAGGTAGACCCGATGCCCCATGAGGCCGTGCATCCGGGCCGTGTGCAGGCATTAGCTGCCCATTTTCGACAAGCGCGATCAATGTCGAGCCCAGTAGTGATCACTTCACGGTCAGATGAGATTGACCTTCGGATGTTGGAAGAATCGGACCAAACAGAGTTGGTGACAAGTTTTTTTGCGACTGATGGAACCGAACTTACTTTGTGGGAAATCGACCCTGCCTTTACGGTTGAGTTTGAACGGCTCTACATCATTGATGGACACCATCGGATAGCAGCAGCACGAGAGGCGAAGTTCGAACATCTTCTAGTGGCCTATGTGCCGCCATCTGAACTGCGTATCGGAAGTTTCGATCGAGATATTGACGAACTCGAGTTTCTGCCAAGAAAGACAGTTGATGGACTCGCGAACTGGTGCGATGTTCGAGGGTCCTCCGAATCGGAATCCACAAAACCAGTTGACAAAGGAGTCTTGCGAATCCGATTTGGTGATGACTGGTATTGGGCGGAGCGGAAAGAACCTACCGGTCTGGATTCAGAATTTGTACATACGACATTGCTACCCGACTTGTTTGGCATCGATGATGCCGATGACCCGCGATTGGTGTACCGCCCATCGGGCGCCGGCGCGGCAACCAGCCCAGCGACAATACGCCTAGCACCGGCTGAACTGGAAGATGTGTTCATCGTTGCTGATGAAGGACGCGTAATGCCCCCGAAGACGACCTACTTCTTTCCGAAAGCGCGATCAGGTGTGCTCATCATTGCCTGTTGAAAGAAAGTCTTAGATTCCGAACAGCTTGCGGGCATTGTCACCAATGAAAGCTCGTCGATGTTCTTCGGGAAACATGTCGACTAACTGATTGAGGTCATGAACGTATTCGGGTGTGTGGTCCGCGTGAGGGAAGTCCGATGCCCACATGAAACGGTCATATCCGAAACGTTCAGCGAGCGAGGGAATTGTGCGTTCATCGGGGTCACAACTGATCCAGACTTGACGCATGAAGTATTCGCTTGGCTTCATGTCTAGCGGAACTCGGGTTCCCACGAACGTGTGGGCATAGACGGCATCAATCCGGTCAAGCCAATAGCCGATCCACCCGCCACCTGACTCGAGCACCAAGACCTTCAGGTCTGGGAACTTATCGAAAACGCCGTAATCGAACATGGTTGTGAATTGATGGCGGACCCCATCAGATGCAGTCACCGAGGCTGTTAGACGGAGTTGTTTTACATTCTCCCAGGTGCCCATCCTGCCGCCTTTAGTCCACTGAGGTTCGAATGTCGGATGGATAGCGAAGGGCACCCCAAGTTCTTGTGCCGTCGCGAATACGACGTCATTATCTGGATGACCCAGCGGGGTGGCGCCGTGGGTAAACGGTGCTACGTAGCAGCCTTTGGCGCCATCTTCGACTGCGCGTCGGAGTTCCGTCGCTGCTGCTTCAGGGTCACTCAAAGAAAGGTGAGCAGAAGCAACGAGACGATTTCCGCTATCCCTGCAAAAATCAACTACCCAACGGTTGTATGCGCGAGTGTATGCCTGGCTTAGTTCGGGATCTTCTAACTCCGCTTCCCACAGCAGACCTACAGTCGTGTAGATCACTGCCGCGTCGAGATTCTCAGCGTCCAAGACTTCAAGTCTCTGAGTTGGATCCATCGACCCGAAAGGAGCTTCATGAAGGTAGGTCCTATCGGGATTACGTTGTATGTCCGCTAGATCAGGCGCCCCCATCGCTCCCAAAGTCGCAGGGAAACCTCGACGGCTCATAGTGCTCCGCTCACCCCCTATTTCCAGTTCTTCGAGCCCGCTTTCGTCCAATCGTATTCGTAGGGCCCGGTCTTTATATTTGGACTCCAAGTACTCATCCCAAAGATCGGGTGGCTCCAGAATGTGGCCATCGGCATCAACTGCGCCTTCATGATCGATCCGATGGACCTCATGCATTTCTCGTGCCGGGAGTCCGTCACGTTGAATAGTTGTACTCATGCTGTTCCCCAAACTGACAGTTATTCGCTAGATGTTTTGACCTACCTGGCCGAAGCCCCTCCGTCTATGGTCAACGTAGTCCCACTTACATGACTAGCTCTCGGCGAAGCCAAGAAAGTTATGACATCGGCGCATTGTTCAACTGAACCCGGCGCAGGATCATCGGGGATTAGTTCTTCCCAACGCCCCTCGTCATCGAATTGGTCAATGGCCTCGCGCCGCAAAATGTCCCCCATTCGGTCGGTGACGATTAAACCTGGATTTACAGCCACTACTCGTACCCCATGGCTAAGGCTTCTGCTCCCAAGGGCTGCAGTAAGTCCAACTAAACCACTATTTCCGACGGCTCCGGCAACATAGGTGGGTTGCGGTCGCACCGCAGCGGCACCTATTACGTTGATGATTACGCCACGTCCCCGTTTGACCATTGTGGGATATACCTCTCTGCACAAATTGATATAGCCGAAAACCTTGAGATCCCAAGCCGCTCGCCATGTGTGCTCATCGATAGTCGATATGTCGCCCGCAGGTATCGCCCCTGCGTTGTTGATCCAAATATCGACCTCACCGGCAGCTTCCACCAGAGCCATCTGATCTTGAGTAGTCGACAAGTCAACTGCGTGACTTATGACCGTGACACCTGCGACAGCTTCGCGAATCGCTGATTCAGCGCCAGTCAAGGTTTCCTGACTCCGCGCTGCTATCTGAATATGGCATCCTTCTCGGGCAAGAGCGATAGCGCAGCCGAGTCCAATGCCTTTTGAACCGCCAGTAATGACGACTCGTTTTCCACCCAAACCGAGATCCATGAGTTGACCGTAGTTCGGATGCCGAGCACGAAGCATCGCAATTGAGCGACAATGGCAACCTGAAGTTAGGCAAGGGGAAATGATGAGCGGAAGACTTGAATCGAAAGTAGCAATAATTACTGGCGGAGCCAGTGGAATGGGATTAGCAACCGTCCGCAGATTTCTGCAAGAAGGAGCCTCGGTGGTTGTCGGGGATCTCAACGCAGAAAACGGCCGAGCTGTTCTTGAAGAGCTCAATGCTGAGGGATATGAGGGCAAGGTCCGTTTCACGGTGACAGATGTGTCTATTGAAGACGATGTTGCAGCAATGACGGAACTTGCCGTTGACTCTTTCGGACGTCTTGACGTGGTGTTTAACAATGCAGGTATTGGTGGAGCCTTTGGGCCGATCACCGAAATAGAAGTTGATGACTGGGACGCGACATTTCATATTCTCGTGCGTTCAGTTTTCCTCGGAACGAAGCACGCAGCGCGGGTGATGCTGAATCAGGGAGAAGGGGGCTCAATAATCAATACTGCCTCCATCGCCGGTATGGGTGGCGGCGCCGGCCCCCAGGCGTACTCCGCAGCTAAGGCTGCGGTGGTGAGTCTTTCGAAAACCACCGCGATAGAACTCGCGGGCTCCGAGATAAGAGTGAACGCGATTTGCCCGGGCGTTATTTTCACCCCGCTCATGCACAGCGGCAATGAGGAACAAGCAGAAGAAGTGATTTCCGAGATTCAGCCGCTGCCCAAACGTGGAGAGGGTTCAGACATCGCGGGCATGGCTCTTTTCCTCGCTAGCGATGACTCACTTTTCGTCACCGGCCAAGAACATATTGTTGACGGGGGCTTACTAGCTAGCGGTCCGCGGATGCTCGGGCGAATGCATAACTCTCGTAATCTGCACAGGATGGCCGGCATGGCTTACGGCAGCAGCGGTCAGACAGCAACGTATAGACGCTTGTAACAGACCGGATAATTGATCCTGATCTTTTGATCATGGACTGCACAGAAGATCTTGGTGATCGGGATGAGCGATGCTTACGAGAAGCTCGGCCCTCTCCGAAAGGGTCCTGCCCCGCAACTCAACCGCGCCGTATTCGGTAACAACCACATCTGCGAGATAGCTAGGCAGTGTCGTTGGCGCTCCCTCAGATAATCGTCGGACTATTCGTGAAGCAGTCCCCTTAGCCGCTGTTGATGGCATCGCGATTATTGAACGGCCACCGGTTGCGATTGAAGCTCCGAACGCGAAATCGGGAGCTCCGCCTGGGCCTGAAATGAAACGGCCTGAAGCAAATTCGCTGTTGGCTGAACCATCCAACGCCATTTCTACAGTTGACTGCAAAGCGACGAAATTGCGAACTGCGGCCATGCCTGGGATGCCATGGGTATGAGATCCGCGCGCCATTCTGATTAGGGGATTGTGATCGACCCAGTCGTAAAGCTCCCGCGTGCCCATTATTTCAGCTGCGACCGATACTCCTTCATCACACCCTTTGTGGAGATTGTCTACGGCGCCGCATCTAATCAGATCAACGCAAGCGTTATTAACCATTCCACCGTGCAGACCTAGGTTCTTTCGCCCCTGCAAAGTGGATAGAACAGCATCAGGTACCGCTCCGATGCCGAACTGCAACGTCGAACCATCAGGAATGAATGGATTTATATGCTCAGCGATCGCCGAAGAGATTGGATCGATGGTCGCCGGCTGAAGTTCAGCTAAGGGCTCGTCTATGGTCACCAGGAAATCAAAATCCTTTATGTGACATTCTCCGTCGCCGTACACAAATGGCATCTGATTGTTGACCTGGCCGATCACCAGAGGAGCATCACGAATAAGTGAAACGTGGCCTCCTACTCCGGTTCCGAGGCTGCACATGCCCGACGAATCTGGCGGGCTGACCTGACAGATAATTACGTCTGCCGCCAGAGGAGCCTTCGGCCCACAGATACCGTCGAGATCTGAATAACGGCCCGGAACGATCCCGAAAGCTTCGTGGTCGAGTACGTCTCGCATGCCGCCAGTTGGTTGCAACGACAGCCATCTGAAGGGATCTCCTAAATGATCTATAGGTGCAGGCCGTTCCAACAGAAAAGCTGAAACAAACTCAAGACTTTTGAAAGATCCTCGACGCTGGTCAATTGCCGTCAAGAGTCCATAAGGACAACCGGAGCCCTGTGCTACGTATATGCGACTGCCGTCTGAGATCGCCTCGACAGCCTCGTCGACACTTGTGTTGTTCCCAGAACGCTGACGGTTCACAACTCCTCCATTTCAGTCAAGCAGGGACCGACTAATTACTACATCTTGTATCTCTGTCGCTCCATCTACGTAGTGGGTTAACCGTGCCGCTGCCAGGTGTCGTGGTAATGGGTGGTCCCGTTTCGCTCCATTTGCTCCCATTACCTGCATGCACGAAGCAATTCCGACTTCAGTAACCCGAGTGGCGAACTTCTTCGCATGAGCGGCCTCGACTGAAGCATCACCCCCATCTTGTAATGCATGAGCTGCCTGATAAGTAAGTAAACGAGAAGCTTCAAGATCTGTTGCGACATCTGCCAGTTTGAATCGAACACCCTGTAAATCGGCCAGGCGGGCACCGAATGCGTTTCTGTCGCGAACATAGGCTGAAGCGGTCGAAAGGCTCGTTCGAAGCATCCCGCAACACATTGCTGAGACCAGGACCCTAGCCAAGTCAATACCCTCCATAGCGGCTCTGAAGCCTTCCCCGGGAGACAGGAACAACGATTTTGCAGGTACCCGACAGTTGTCGAAACGAATGCCATTAGCGCCGAGGCCGTGGCCTCCGATTAGTTCGTAGGCCGGTGTTCTGACAACCCCTGGAATGTTCGCATCAACCAGAAAAGTCGCGATTCCGTGATGGCCCGCAGCTCGGTCTGTTTGCGTGTAAACCGACAAAACATCTGCATCAGTGCCATTCGTTACCCACGCCTTCTCCCCATTTAATATCCACTCGTCTCCGTCTCGAGAGGCAGTAACCGATATAGCGGCAGCGTCGGAACCCACCCCCGGTTCAGTCAACAAGAAAGCTCCCAAAGAACTGCCATCGACTAGTCCAGGCAAGGTCTCTGATCGAAGGTCTCCAGTGGCGTTTCTTGCTACGGATCCAGCCAAGTTATTGTGGCAAACGAGCGAAAAGGCAATAGCGAAATCTATAGCGGCGATTTCTTCTAACACCCTCGCCAAGCCGAGGGCGCTCACTGCATCCCCACCATCAGCCTCAGGTACGAGAAGCCCGGTCAGCCGATGTTTGGCTGCACTTTCAAAACCTTCCTTGGCAAAACGGCGTTCGAACTCCCATTGCTCAGCTCGGTCAGCAACGAAAGAGTTGGCCCAGTCAGTTGCACGTTCTATGGCTGCGATATCGGTAGCGCTCAACGCTTCGAGATTCAATGAATTCACAGTTGGAGAGTAGTCCCATCAGAAGAAATAGGACTTGTTAGCCGCTAGATGTATGAGTAGCGAATCAATCAGTCGTCCACATGTTCAACGCGAATCATCCGGGTGGGGGTATAAACCATGACCACATCACCGTTCTGATTGAACACCTCGTTCTTCGTAGTGACAATGCCGCGGTCCTGCTTTGAAGTCAGTCTGGCTGCAGTTACCTCCGCGATAACTTGCAACGAATCATTTACAAATGTTGGCCCCTTCACCTGAATCTCAGCTCCGAGATAGGCGATCCCGGTCCCAGCGATTGCGCCGCCGCTAATAATTAAGCCTTCGGCAATCGACATGACCAGACTTCCAGGAACCAAGCGACCCGAGTAACCAGCTCGTTCCGACCCCGTCGCGTCAAGAAACAAACCCTCAGCGAAACCGAACTGGGTTGCGTAGATCATCAGATCTGTTTCGGTCACGGTTCGTCTAGAAGTACTCCACCGCTTTCCAACAGGTACTTCATGAAAGGTCCAACCTCGGTGCGGTCTTGGCGGTAAGTCAGTAACCATTACTTCCTCCGATACGTCTTTCCGTGACCGTAGCCCGATAATTGAGGCGCTGACCCCTTTCTCCGCCTACCATCAGATGTGTTGTCCTACTAGGGGGAAAGAACATGGCCGTTGATCGGCGCACCCATCGGTCACATGTCAGCTATATCGATAAGTCCCGCAACTACTACGGCGCACAGGGATACCCACAGCCCTATCAATGGGCCTACAACCATGACGTCCCATTTGCATCCTTGGATAAGCCTCTGAGCGATTGTCGTATCGGCCTCGTCACTACTTCTTTCTTTGAACGTAAAGTCGACGAAACAGCTGGCGCAGGCACTAAAGAGCCATACGCAGCGCTTTGCGATGACGCCCTTGGTGGTCTTTACAACAAGGACCTCTTCTGGGATAAAGACAACACCCATACAGAAGACCTTGACACCTACCTTCCGATTAACCGCCTCCGAGAATTTGCCAGCCAAGGAAGAATCGGATCGTTGGCAGAACGCTTTTACGGAGTGCCAACTGATTACAGCCACAGAAGAACTAGCCGCAGAGACGCTCCTCAAATACTCGAGTTCGCCAAAGAGGACGAACTTGACGCAGTGATTCTTGTTCCGCTTTGACCGGTTTGCCACCAGACCGTGAGTCTGGTCTCGCGTCACCTCGAAGAAGCTGGTTTCCCGACGGTTGTCATGGGGAGCGCAAGAGACATCGTCGAAGAATGTGGAGTAAGTCGGTTCGTTTATACCGACTTCCCGTTAGGTAACCCGACAGGAAAGCCTGACGATGTCGAAATGCAATCAGCAATAACAGGGATTGCGTTAGATCTTCTAGAGCGCGCATGGGAACCACGAACCACGGTTCAAACACCATTTGTATGGGACGCCGAAGCAAACGAGGACTGGCGTCTTCACTTCATGAAAGTTGATGACTCAAACCGGGATGCGTTGGCCGCAGCGGGAGATCAACGCCGCTCAGCTCAGGCACAAGTGAAAGCTGAAGGCCGGGGTAGGGGTTGATGTGACACAGGCTGATAGGGGCGTTCGCTTAGAAGGAGCCCCAGAGCCACACAAGATGATTCCGGCGTCAGACGGCGTGCACGTAGCAGCGGACATCTACGGCGAGACGGGGCCGCTCGTCATTCTGCAACACGGGGGAGGACAGACCCGCCACGCGTGGAAAGGAGCGGGTCAGAAACTAGCTGAAGCCGGATACCAGGCGGTCAGCCTTGACGCCCGCGGACACGGGGACAGTGACTGGGCCCCCGACGGCGACTACTCCAATCAAGCCCTCGTTGAAGACCTTGTCGCCGTTGTCGAAAACCTCGGACAAGCCCCCATTCTCGTTGGTGCCTCGATGGGTGGAGGAACATCGTTAACTGCTGTAGGTGAAGAACGAGTGGATGCCGAAGCGCTAGTTCTTGTAGATACGGCTCCCCGAATTGAGGCGGTCGGAGTTCGAAAGATTCGAGACTTCATGGGACAAGCTCCAGATGGCTTCTCCTCACTAGAAGAAGTAGCGGAGGCAATTAGTAATTATCAACCCCATCGAAAACGACCTCGTTCTTTGGACGGGCTAGCAAAGAATGTTCGTCTGTGGCCAGATGGACGGTATCGATGGCACTGGGACCCAGAATTCATGAGACGTAAACGCTCCCTAGCGGATCGTGTCCCTAGGCAGGAAGATGCTGCAAGGAACGTCAAATGTCCGTCCCTGTTAATTCGCGGCGGCTTGAGCGACGTACTTTCAGAAGAAGGAGCTCAGGCGTATTTAGAACTAGTGCCTCACTCTGAGTACTCCAATGTTGGTGAGGCAGCTCACATGGTCGCCGGGGACCGAAATGACATCTTTGTTGCCGCTGTGTTGGGTTTCTTGTCGAAGGTCGCGCCCGTCAATTGACGTCGTCGAATCGTGACACGAAGGACCATGATCTAGCCGCATATGTCTGCGTCGACTACGAAGTAGATGGCGTCCCCAACGGTCCGGAACCTAAGAGTCTCATAGAGAGCATTTTTTTGGACAACGGGGCGTCCTTAATTGAGCACCAACTACCCGTCGTGGCCTCTTTCGAGGACCCGGCTGCAGCGGTGGAAGCGTCGATTGTTGGACAATGGCGTGTCCAACGTGAAATGAATGACCCTCATAGAAAGCTACGAATTGGGGTGCATGTGGGGAGTTTGTCCGAAACGGTGGCGGTGCTTGATTGTTCAAATGGCAACCAAATCGTCTTCAGCGGAGCCGTTGATCTAGCTACCGGAGGGGTACTTGACGCTCGACCTATGGCAGTAGCCAAGATTTGGACCGACTCAGAACCAACACAGTTGTGGTTGTCAACTGACAGTCGACCCGACATAGACGGGCGTCCACTGCGCATTCCGACCTAATCTTCAACATCGTCGGAACTAACTGCCGGCATGGATAGGACAAAAGGAACACTTATGTCAACTGAGGCCCGCGTCGTCGTAGTCCCGCAGGAACAAGGTCAACCACTGGAAGTAGTTGATGTAACGCTTCCCGATCCCGGACCCCACGAAGTAGTCGTCCGTCAATTCGCTTCAGGTATATGTCACAGCCAACTCCACACCATCCATAACCCCCGACCGGGGCCCGCTGTACTTGGACACGAATCAACGGGCCAAGTCGTGGCGGTAGGAGAGTCAGTCACAGACCTAGCGACCGGCGACACGGTGATGGTCACCTGGGTGCCGAAGAACCAGGATCAGGCCCGGCGCCAGGGAGGCGCCACCGAACTGAAATTACCCGATGGAAGAACAGCGACCAGCATCAACGTCTTCACATGGGCAACACACACCATCGCAGACGAAATGTACGTCGTGAAAGTCCCAGATGACATCGATCGAGAGACAGACAGCATCATTGGATGCGCGGTTATCACAGGAGCCGGCGCGGTGCTCCACACGGCGGGAGTGAAACAAGGCGACAGTGTCGCCATAATCGGCGTCGGAGGAGTAGGCCTTTCAGCAGTTGCTGCTGCTGCGCACCTAGGCGCTAATCCTGTCATTGCTGTTGATCTAGACGACACCAAACTGGAATTTGCCAAACAATTCGGCGCGACACACGGAGTAAACGCAACCGACGGCGACGCCGTTAGTGCCATAAAGGAATTGACTCCCGTTGAAGGCCAGTTCGACATTTTGCGTCAACCGGTTGCCGGTGTTGACTACGCCTTCGACTGCATAGGACATGCTTCTACGATGAAGCAGATATCAGAAGTGGTTCGCAGCGGCGAATTCGGTCAATCGAAGGGCGGCACTGCGGTTCTGGTCGGGGTGCCTCAAACTCCCATCGAGCTGGACAGCCGACACATGTTCATCGGCGAACGCTCCTACATATGCAGCCTCGGCGGCTCTTGTGAACCCGGAGAAGACTTACCCCGGTTCATCGAATGGCACCGCGACGGAATTCTGGATCTCGATGCCCTCGTAACACAGCGTTATTCCATCGACGACATCGGGGTAGCCGTCGACGACCTTGAGAACGGCAGGGTCGCTGGACGATCCATCCTGGTGTTCGACTAAGCCATGGGACTCGACAGCGGGGGAGATGTGCCACGACTGGAAGTGTCTGGTCGACGGGCACGACTGGTGTTGCAGAGACCCGATAAAAGAAACAGGTTAGAACCAGTCGACCTCAAACAGATCATGCGGCATCTTGAGGAGATAGACGACGATCCCTCGATTCGGGTCGTCACCTTGGAAGCTGAAGGGCCGTCATGGTGTTCGGGGTATCACCTTGGAGCGTTGGCCGAAGGCGAACGACCGGAGTTCGGCTTCGGTGATGTTTGCGATGCCTTAACGGCTGTCAGCGTTCCAACCATCGCAGTTCTCGGTGGCAGTGTTTATGGCGGTGGAACGGATCTCGCGATGGCCTGTGACCTCCGAGTGGGAACTGCGGACATCGTCTTGAGAATGCCTGCAGCCCAGATAGGTCTCCAGTATTACGCCACCGGATTACAGAGGTTCGTTCAACGAATCGGAGCTGCCGCGACCAAACGCATTTTCCTGACTTCGGAAGTCATCAGCGCAGAAGAATTGCTCCGGGTCGGCTATCTAACCGAAGTCGTTGATGAGAGCCAACTTGATTCCCGAATTACCGAACTGTGTTCGGTCATTTCTGAGTTGTCCCCCAACGCTGTCAAATTAACGAAATTGGCCATAGACAACTTGTCTGGTGTTTCACCCGATTTAGAAGCTGCGCAAGACAACCACCTCGCGAGTCTGCGATCTGCAGACCATCGGGAAGCAATGCAGGCGATTAAAGAGCGACGAGCGCCTCGTTTTCTAAATGATTAATAGGCACGCAGTTATTGAATTCTGCTAGATACCTTGTGTGGCTGAAATACCTTCCGACGTCATAGATGTCAAAAGTGTTACCTCTTGGATTGGTCAACACGCGGATCTAGATGGACCGCTCAGCTACGAGCTAATAGCGGGCGGCAGGTCAAATATGACCTTTACGGTGAGCGATGATGGCAAACCGCGGTTTGTTTTGCGACGACCCCCGATGGGGCCACTGTTGCCGTCCGCTCATGACATGGTGCGTGAATATCGATTGATGGACGCGCTGCGCGACAGCGACGTCCCGGTACCCGAAATGGTTGCTTTGTGTCAGGACGAAAACGTTAATGGGCGAGATTTCTACGTCATGGAGTTTGTCGACGGCATAGTTGTTCGAGACATTGAAATAGCAGCAACTATGGATATCACCGCCAGAGAGACAATGTCAGAATCGCTTATTCGGACTCTGGTCGCGCTGCACCGAGTCGACATTGATGATGTCGGCCTTGGTGATCTAGCAAAACGAAGTGGCTATATAGAACGTCAGGTGAAGCGGTGGACCGGTCAATGGGAAAGTTCCCGAACGCGTGAACTGCCGATAGTTGATGCTGTTGCATCGGCATTAGTTTCGCGAATGCCGGAACCCAGCCCCACAACGATCGCGCACGGTGACTATCGGCTCTCGAACTGCATGGTTGACCCTGATGGGCATGTCGTCGCGGTGCTGGATTGGGAGCTTTGTACTTTGGGCGAGCCTATGGCCGACCTAGGTGGCCTGCTCGGCTATTGGCATGACCCCCAAGCAATCGAGCCAACAGGAGATGCTGAGAGCACAGGGCTGCCTGGTTTCCTGAATCAGGATGAGCTGGCTTCGCTGTACGTGGCAGAAACGGGCTCCGACATAGAGTCGATTAGCTATTACAGAGCGTTTGCGCAGTGGCGTTTGGCATGCATCGCAGAAGGTGTCTATTCGCGATACCTCGGAGGCCAACAGGGCGAACAAGACGAAGAGATTGATTTGGAACAAATGCGCGACTCTGTCGAAGAACGCGCAGAGAGGGCAGCTCAACTACTTGGTATGAGCTGAAGCATCGAAAACTCCAAGGCAGCGAGTTCGTTATTTACGTTACTTCCCGTGGCGCAAAAGCTTGCCGCTGTGCGTCTCTGTTTGTTTGTCGTCTTCAATCGTGATTTGGCCATTGACCATTACGTTGCGATACCCCGAAGCTTTTTGGATTCGACGCCATTCTCCACCGGGCAGGTCATGCACAACTTCCATCGGAAGGACCTTAAGGTTCTCCGGGTCGTACACGACGACATCTGCTGGACAACCTGGTCGCAGTACTCCTCTGTCGTGAAAACCGGCGAGTTGCGCCGGAAGAGCTGACAAGCGCCGGTGTGCTTCTTCGTACGACACCCACTGGTTGTCTCTCACCTGCTCCGTCAGAGTTTCAGTTGGATAGCGACCAGCAGTGAGGAACTTGGTATGTGCTCCTCCATCAGACACCCCGAACAACATGTGGGGATAACTGACAATGTCCTGCAACAGTTCACTGTTGCCTTGCGGCGGCGCGACGAAAAACAATGTGTCGAGCCCGTCCTCAACCGCGATGTCAAGCATCACGTCAACCTCGTCCTTACCGCTTAATTCTGCAGCTTGGGATACCGACATCTCCCGGTACTTTTCAGTGCCATCAGACCGAGGAGAGAGAATCGTTACAGTCCCTATCGGGGCAGTAGCCGTAGAAGGAAGATTGTCCTTCAGTGCTTGACGACGAGAAGGATCGGAGAACTTAGCCAAACGTTCCTCTTTGCTTCCCATGCATGCTTCCATCCACGCCTCGGAATCGTCATAAAGGTTCCAATCTTCAAGAGTGAACGTAAATCCGGCGTCGCTTGTAACCCCTTGCCCGTAAACGGGAATGCCGCGTTCCCTGCATCGTTCAAGCCATTCAATTTGGCGTTTATGAACATGAGGCTTGTCTTCGAAAGCCTGAACAACGTTATGTAGTAGAGGTCTCCCGCTAATTGAAGCAATCTCTTCTAAATGCGCTAGATCATGTTTGATGTCGTCAGTCGTCAGAGTCATTTGCACGACACCCTGGTTCCGTTCCGCCAATACTTGCGCCAACACCCGTGCCGTTTCATCGTTCATCATGTCGGTAGGCATGGGAGTCCCATCCCAATCACGCTGCACGGCCGCCGGACCAGTCGGAGGAAGACGTTGCGCTGACCACCCGCAACCTCCTGCATCCATAGAGTCCCGCAACAAGTTGGCCAGCTTTTCGTGCTCGGCGTCGGTAGGCATTCGACCCGCTTTAGCGTCATCAACCCCCAAGACCTCAAGCAGCATCGGCCCGACCGGCACGTACGGCAAAATATTCATTGCCTTCGGTGTTCGGTCCAGACTGTCCAAATACTCTGGGAAGGTGACCCAGTCCCATGGCATCCCCTGAGCCATCGACTCGTAAGGGATTGCTTCCACTCGCACCATTGACTTCATTGCGTACTCGCGCATGTCGGGAGCGACAGGAGCGAATCCAAACCCACAGTTGCCGATGGCAACGGATGTGATCCCATGCCAGCCCGACAGCGTGCAATATGGATCCCAAAATACTTGAGCGTCATAATGCGTGTGAAGATCCACGAAGCCCGGCGCCACGTGCATGTCGGTGCCATCAATAACTTGTGCTGCCTCGCGATGGTTCACTCTGCCAATCTCGACAACCTGACCACCTGCAATTGCGAGGTCGCCCCGCACTCGCGGTGCACCGCTGCCATCGAAAATAAGGCCGTCCTTTACGACGATGTCAAAACTCATATGTGTCTCACCCTGCCTGATCTGATCTAAATACAGCGTAGATCCGACACCTGATGCCGTGTCGCCAAAAGTCTTTCTAGAAAGCGTCGCGTTCAATATCGAGGACGAAGCGACCCAATTGATGAGTTACACGGTCTTGATGCACGTTGATGTGCAGTGGCATGGCTCGGAAGTCACGGTACCTCCGCTCAAAGGCGCCGCCTTCGCGCAGCCCGTTACCACCCTGAGTTCGCTCCAACAACCGCATCGCTTCAGCTAGCTGTTCGACACTCATGGACACGATAGACATTTGACGCAGATAGTCAGCTTCGTCAGGAACGATGCCAGCTGCGATTCTCTGGTCTAATTCCAGGCACGCGCTTTCGACGGCTGCACGTGCTGAGGACAGAAGAGCGGCCGCCCGACCAATATTTACCTGAGCAGTGGCCTTCTCAACCATTTTCCCGCCCATGATGACTCGGCGTTCGCGAGTAGAGGACGCGATTTCTTGAAGGGAGCGGCGCACTATCCCATTCGCCATCCAACCGAGCCAAAGATCGGAAATGCCGACCCAGTCCTCTCTGTAGCGGTGATTGATTACGGGAACAGTTCGAAGCGACTCTGCTCGATTGGCGCCGTACCACTGAACACAACGGTCCAACGGAACGCGCACTTCGCTGTAGTGAAGATCGTCGGTAGCTGATGCTCGAAGACCTGACCCATCCCACGTGGGGTCAATTTTTAAACCTTCAACTGAGGTAGAAACAATCGAAAAACGGAGATCCATCGGTCGGAGCGGTTCTCCGTCTTCGCCAACGACAGCGAATACGACGCCGCAGTAATCTGCGTAGCGGCTGCCGGTGCCGAACGTTGCCTTGCCGTTAAGGACCGCCTCGTCGCCTTCTATGCGTCCGTGGACACCGCTACCTGCCCCGGCTGGGAAACTCATCCACTGACCGTTTTGGACTAACTCTTGAAGAAACGACTCATGTTCAGGACCCAAAGTCCCGACGAACAAATGAAACACTGCCAAGTGGTTCCATAGACACCATGCGGTGGAAGGGCAACGCGCGGCCACAGCTTCGAGCTCCCGGCCCATCGCAAGAATGGACGATTCGACACCACCCAGTTCCTTCGTCGCAGCCATTCGCATGACATCGCTGCCTCGCAAACTTTCGATCACGTTGCTGGCAACAGTCCGCGTGCTGTCAGCGTTGGCTGCCTGAGCTTCGAGGGCGTCCAACGTTGGTTGGACCAGCAACCGGGATTCGTCGTTGCCGAAGAAGTGTCCGACAGGATCTGTAGTCATTGATATCACCGTACTCAACAGGGTTATCGTTTGCTGATGACTAAAGATGATAGTTCCCCATCGGACCGGATCACCGTTCGACGAATGCCAGACAGAGCCTCCTACGATCCCGATACGGTTGCCTCAATCTTGGATGAAGGCCTGCTTGCCCACGTCGGACTGGTCGCCGCCGAAGGACCCGTCGTAATTCCAATGATCTATGGCCGCGACGACCAAACGCTTTACCTCCACGGTTCTCCTGCAAGTCGTCTGCTCCGCGAAGGTCGTGATACGCAACTATGTGTCACAGTCAGTATTCTCGACGGACTTGTCGTCGCTAGATCGTTGATGCACCACTCGATGAACTACCGTTCCGTCGTCCTCATGGGGCGAGCATCCCTTGTCGAAGACTTTGACGAGAAATCGCGAGCCCTCGATCTTATTAGCGACCACGTGATCCCCGGACGGGTTGCAGGCACCCGCCCTCACCTTGAAAAAGAAGTGAAAGGAACGTTGGTACTTTCGATGCCCCTGAATGAAGCGTCTTCGAAAGTTCGAACTGGTCAGCCGATCGACGATGATGAGGACTACTCGCTTGATACATGGGCCGGGGTATTGCCACTCGGTATCGCGGTGGGGGAACCCATTCCAGACCCGCTCCTCAAAGACGGAATTTCGACACCGGAACACATAACGCAGTGGTCTCGCTAATGGCTAATCGGGGAGGTGTGGAAGAACCTCTTCTCCAAAGCGGCGCACTGTTTCCTCCAACTCGCTGTTGGAAACTCCACCCAAATCGAACATAAACAACTGCCGATTGTGCCCCAGTAACTGGTGGAGTTCCCCCATGCGGTCAATGCACTCTTGAGAACTTCCTGCTACAGCCGGCCCGGCCAAGAAAGACTCAAGATCAAATGGCATTTGGACCTTCCCGCCTGTGTTGTCGCTGATTAGTTGGTCGACGAAGTTCCAATAATGACCGTAACGAGGAACAAACCTCTCTCTCATGTCTGCCTGGTCCAACCCGACAAAAGCGTGGCAACACGACCCAATGACGATTTCATCAGCGTTGCGTCCCGCTTCTACCCAGGCCTCCTTGTATTTCTCAACGATTGGCACAAACATCTTTGGGTGACCAAAAACAGATGGAAGCATCAGGTGGCACCCCAACCTTGCGGCAAGTAATGCCGAAGCTGTTGACCCGGCGCCTATCCAGATAGGCAGATCTCTCGTGGGTCTGGGGCGAACAGTAATGTTTTCGAGCGGACCTCGAAACTTCCCGGACCACGTCACATTCTCTTCTCGGAGAAGTATTTGGAACAATTCGAGTTTCTCTTCAAATATGTTCCGAGCATCACCCACATCCAGTCCGAACGCGGGGTAGCTCCGACTAAAAAAATTTCCCCGGCCTGCGACTATCTCAACCCGACCGGGGAAAAGATTGTCAAGCGTGGAGTAGTCCTCGCTAGCCCGCACTGGATCCAGCGTAGGTACCAGGGTGACAGCCGTTGACAAGATGAGGTCTGGAACGCGCTCGCCGATCGCGGACAAGACAACTGGCGGAGAACTCAACATGTAGTCGTTGAAGTGATGTTCGCCTATATGGACGGCGTCAAAGCCAGATTCGGCAGCCCAAACCGAGTACTGGACTAGCTGCCGGTGTCGTTCTGCTTCCGACATCAACTCCCCAGTCACAGGATGAGCGAGGTTGTCTCCCAAGCTAAATGCAGCAGATTCCACGATCTCTTCCTACTGTCGATCAGTTGTTCCAGCCAAGTCGGCCATCAGTCGAATTGCCTCTTCTTGACTAGCGTTGATGTTCAAGCCAGTGAGTCCGCTATCTGACCACTGGAGGAATCTCTGTTTTATGCGATCAGGAGACCCGTACAACCCGGCCTCGTCAACGTATTCATCTGGGATCGACTCGGCAGCTTCTTCTTTGTGGCCCGCCAAATAAAGTTCCTGAACGCGTTCCGCGACATCTGGATATCCCCGCTGCACCATGTGCTGGTTATGGAAATTAATGTCTTTGTGGCCCATCCCTCCCGTGTACAAAGCGATGTTGTCTTTGGCTTTGCGGAACACAGCAGTCACATCATCTGTGATTTGAACGGGGCACTGGCCGATGATTTCGAAATTTCGCCAGCCCTTATCAACACCTTGACGTTTAGCTCTTTCAAAACCTTCCTCAATCCAGGGACGGAAATGATTCATACGCCCAGGAACAAAGTGCATGGGCAACCACCCATCGCACAACTCAGCAGTCAATTTCACAGTTGCTTCCGAGCCGCTCCCGAGCCAAATCGGAAGATCGGTGTTGGTATGCAAAATGGAGGTCAGAGGCTTACCGAGACCGGTGGTGCCTTCACCGACGAAAGGCAGCTGATACTCGCGTCCGTCGTGGACGACGGGTGCCTCGCGAGCGAAAATCTTCTTCATGATTTGGATGTAGTCACGTAATCGCCAGTAAGGCTTCCCCCATGGTTGCCCGTACCATCCTTCGACGATCTGAGGACCAGATACACCGAGCCCGACAATCATGCGGTTTCCCCCGGCTAATGCGTCGATAGTTTGCGCTTGCATCGCGGCCATAGCGGGCGCGCGACCGGCGAGTTGGATGATTCCGGTGCCCAGCTTTATGCGATCAGTGTGTGCGGCGATATAAGCGAGCGGCGTCATAGCATCGGACCCGTAGGCCTCGGCAGTCCACACTGAGTGATACCCCAGCTCTTCGGCCAGCTTGATCTGGTCCATTGGCAGCCTCAGTTTGCCGCCAGAGTAGCCAAGCATTAATGCGAGTTTCATGGTTCCTTTCGTGCCGGCATTATTCACAGCACTGACTGTCTGGCAAAGACACTATGGCGACAGACAACGATGCTGCTTTCTACTGACTTTATTATCCGTTGAGTTGATTTGGATCTATGAAAATAGAATCAGTTGATTGACCGATCCTTGCCTTCCCAATACGGGGCGCGCAACTCGCGTTTTAAGACCTTGCCGGGTCCCGATTTCGGAAGTTCTTCTGAGCGGAACTCTACGGAACGAGGAAGTTTGTATCCCCCCAAAGAATCTCTACAAAACTCGATGAGTTCTTCTGATGTCAGACTCTCGTCTCGAGGCACGACCACCGCGTGGACCTGCTCACCCCATTGTTCATTGGGAACTCCGAAGACAGTCGCCTCGAGAACTTTCGGATTTTGGTAGATCACCTCCTCCACTTCGGAACAGTAGACATTTTCTCCGCCTGAAATAATCATGTCCTTTGCCCGATCAACGAGGTACAAGTACCCCTCATCGTCTAGATAGCCGATATCTCCTGTTCGGTACCAGCCATCTTCTAGAGCAGCGGCCGTTTGCTCCGGTTTGTTCCAATAGCCCTGCATGACGTTGGGGCCTTGCACCAAGACCTCTCCCGCTTCGCCGGGCGCCGCATCTATTCGCAAAGACACCCCAAGTGAAGGGTGACCGACCGATTTGCCGCGGTTTGTTCCAATAAGTTCCTCCTCATGTCGTAACCCTGTTACGAGAGGAGCTGTCTCCGTCGCGCCGTACAGATGAAGGAGCTCAGCTTGAGGAAACTCTTCGTGAGCGCGTTTCAATACCTGAGTGGCTATCGGTGACGCCCCGTGACAAATCAGGGTGACACTTGATGTGTCCCGAGGATTTGCCGCCTGTGATTCGACAAGTGCAGCCACCATCGTGGGGACAGCCAAAGTTGCCGAACAGCGGTATTTCTCAATTAGGTCGAGACATAAGTTCGGTTCGAACGCGGGCACGACTACCTGACAGACCCCTAGAGCTAGGCACTGAAGCACCGAGTTAGACCCCGCGGCGTGGAACATTGGCGCGACGACTAAATACGTGTCATCTCCACCTAAGGGCATAGTGATTTGACTGTGCAAAGTGTTCGCTATGAGGTTCCGATGGCTGAGCATGACACCCTTGCTTTTGCCAGTCGTGCCACCGGTATAGAAGAGTCCAGCAAGATGGTCTTCGCTAGCCTCGGCAAACTCTGTTGGTGAGCTGTTCGAAAGAAGCTGCTCGTACTCGTCAAGAGTAATGACTTGATTGACAGACTGACCTAGACCACCGGTCTCTTGATCCGTGATCAATAGCTTGGCGCCGGCGTCCTCCAGGGCGTACGCCAACTCAGGTTCTGCCCATCGGCTGTTTAGGGGAACGATTGCTCGTCCGGCAGCGGGTATACCGCAGTACAACTCGGCATAGATGTCGGAGTTCGCGGCTAGCAGGCCGACGCGATCGCCGGAATCAACGCCAAGCTGGTCAAGAACTGATCCGACTCTTCGACATCGATCCACAAACTCTTTGAAGGTCCTCGTACGATCACCGCAGACGAACGCTAATTTTTCTGCGTGCATTGATTCTGCGCGTATTAGGGGGTCAGAAATAATTCGCATAACAGCCCTCCAAAGTTGTTTCTACTGGCCCTATGTTCGCCGCTTTGGCTCCCGAGAACAATTCGAAACTAGTGACAATGGCCCGACTCGGATGGAGCGACGTCAATGGCGGGGTTCCTATCGAAAAAGCCGTCAGGCACGAGCATAAATCCGGCGTATTCGGTGGGCATAACCGGATAATCCTCGACGCGGACGTCGTGGGTCAGTCCGAAGCTATGCCATAGGGTCACATCGGTATCAGCAATCGAGCGATCATTAGAGGTGAATTTCGGGAGCCCTTCTCCGGCATTTCGCTGGGTTGGGTAATCGCCTGCCGCGTAGCGCTCAGATTGCACTGTCGGTGTAACCCACAAGTTGTGCTTGGCAAACATTGCTCGCTGTGCATGAGGCGAATCCTCCGAAGCGAACATCGTCGCTGTTGATGAGGGCAATAGTCGGTAAGCGGTGGGGCGTCCGAGCCGGTTCGTTTTCTCTGAGCTCTCGATCCTCCAGTAACGACTGCTTGCCGAGTTCGTCTCTCGCATGGCGGAGTGTTCACTTGAAAGAAGAGCTTCGCGGGCAGCGAAGGCGGTGTTGTGAGGATTTTCGGGGCCGGGAGGTAGCGGCTCTGTGTTTACCTCAACAACGTTGTTGCTGTTTCCATCAACTGCCATATCGAGACGTACGCAGAAAATGTGTTGATGGATTGGCCCTGCGACGTTAGGAGCCACCTGCCGAGCGAAGGTGAGATCATCACCCTCGGCATGGGCACGGGTCGTCAGTATGCCGGTCAACTTAATTTCGAGTTTTATGGAGCCGTCCAGATGGAAATACCAGAAAAACCCGTATTCGTAGTTCCCGACAGTGGAAATGGTGCTTACGACCAACCGTCGTGATCTCCGCACCTCAACTTCACCCGTCAACATGTCTGTATGTTTCCAGCCGATACCGAAGTCCTCTTCGTGGACACAGATAGCGTTGCCTGTAGTGACGACGGTCCCATCGTCGAGCATCTGGAATGCGTCGAGGTAGAAGATTTCACCTACGCAATCGCAGCCAAGAGTTAAGGAGTTCGCGGTCATTCCCAAGCCGTACTCACCCGAGTCGAGGGCATGCTTGAAGCTTTGACTGGGTCGAGTGTCGCCGTACGGAACCACCATTTCGGCCAACGAAGCTCGATCAATAATGGGACGCTCAACTCCGTCTTGGGTGTAGGTCACCCGATGGAGAACTAGGCCTTCGGTGTCGTCGACAACCATCCGAAATCGCCACTTCTGCCAAGTGATCTCGTTGTCTTCGACGGAGAAACTTGTGCCTTCGGGTTGAGTTATCTCTACTGGCTTCAAGTCCTGCCTGATGGGTCCATAGTCGTTTACCACCGACTCCACGTCATAGTTGCCGCGTTCTGTCGGCAGTGGCCATTGTCCGAAATCTTCTACATGCAAGACCTCCAGGCTGTCGACATCAACGTGCACCATTAAGCCATCAATAGGGAATGCGTATCCGTTGTCGTTGGGTTTTGGTCGATGAAAGGCTATGCATCGCTGAACTCTGCGACCATCCTCGAACTTGAATCCGTAGTCTCCGGTTGGCCACGGATCTATTTGCACTGTCGTTGGGTCAGCTATGCCTCGTTGTTCCAAAGCCTCTTGAAAAGTTGGATCGGTTCTACAAGCCTCCATCACTTTGAACAACTCTACGAATCCGACTCGAGGTACAACATCAGGGACTGCTTCCCAACGATCTATCTCCCCGCGAGTTACCGATACCCGAGCTTCATAGACCTCGCCAGAATGGCGAACCACTAATTCGAGTCGTCTGTCCGCACTATCCCCGAGCTGCCAAGCAGCAACTTCGTCCTTCGGCGGCTCATAAATGCAACAGCCATGAAACGTAGATGTGCCATCGATTCGGCCGGCATCACGCAATACGTCGACACAGGTTTCAATTTCCTCAGCGGTCATCATTGAAAGTGGATGCATGCACCAACACTAGATCCGAATTATTACAACCGGAAATAGCGTGACCTTTGACCGGAAGTTCCCTAGTCTTCGAGAGCAGACTTTGGAGGACTCAGATGCTTGAGGCTGGAATTTCAGCGCCGCCATTTACCTTGGCGGATCAGGACGCAAATGAAGTGTCACTTGGAGATTACGGCGGACAATGGATCTTGCTCTGGTGGTACCCAAAAGCAGCGACACCGGGTTGAACGATTGAAGGACAGGGGCTCCGTGATCGAGCCTCAGACTTTGAGGCGGCCAATGTCGCTATTTTGGGTGCTTCTTTCGACACCGTTGAAGAACAGAAAGCGTTCGCCGAAAAAGAGAGCTTTTCTTTCCCGTTACTTTCGGATCCCGATCGTGCTGTAGGAGAGTTATACGGAGTTGCGCGTCGACCTGACCACGACTTCGCCGGATGGCCCCGAAGGGCGAGCTTTCTGATCGACCCCAACGGTGTTGTGGCGAAGGTCTACGATTTCGCTGACAAGCCGGATCTGGCTGAGCATGCCGCGACTGTTCTGAACGACCTCCAGGAATTGAGATAGTTGGCGGCAGCACGCCGTTATGTCCATAGAAAGCCGCATCTGTGATCGATTAGGGACCCTGTACCCCAACCACGACGGAAGTCGCCTATTCGAGCGGTGCAAAACTGCTTTGGGTGAGCCGGAAGTCCTCACCGACTCAAGTAAGTGGTCCGAACAAGACGCCGTATTGATCTGCTACCCAGACCAAGTGGTTGACGATAAGCGAACGTCGCTTAGGTGTCTTGAAACCATCTTGCAAGAGATGGGAGAGGCCTTCTCAACAGTCCACATACTTCCCTTCTTTCCTTCCACCTCGGACGGGGGG
>CEUZ01026784.1_pt1 | contig 33153 bp, 33 predicted proteins | sample 361511 | NCBI WGS metagenome assembly CEUZ01 (sample SAMEA2622822, study PRJEB7988) | marine metagenome | biome: marine biome (ENVO:00000447); feature: surface water layer (ENVO:00002042); material: "saline water (ENVO:00002010), including plankton (ENVO:xxxxxxxx)" | depth 5 m | reverse complement strand
ACAAATCCTAAACATCCGTTTGTCTCTGATGTTACAGATGCTGCAAACAAATCATTTGGGAAATACCTACTAAGTATTTCTAGTGCTGGAACTGGACCTATGTATGCATTTACAAATATTTTGAAGGCACCAGCAATCGCTATTGGTTCTACACATGTATTTTCACGAATTCATTCTCCAAACGAGTTTACACGTATTGATCTATTAAAAAAAGCCACAAAATGCATGTGTCTAATCTTGGGTAACTTTGCTAAATCTAACTAGTATTTTGTAAATATGTTATCGCAAGAACTTTTATTCTCCCGAGAATCCAGTTGATCTATGACTGCAATGTATATGCCTGGCGCTACTGCAGTTGGTATTACATACAATAATGGAGTAGTTTTTGCTAGCGAACGACGAATTGCCTATGGGAATTTTGTAGTGAGCAAGACTACCAAAAAGACATTTGTAATCACACCACAAGTGGGTGCTGCATGCGCTGGATTGGTGGCTGATATGCAGATTCTTTCATTACAGATCTCAGCATTGGCTAAAATCAGAAAAATGGAGATTAAACGTGATGTACCACCAAATACAGTTGCAAAAATGATGTCAAACATGATGTATGAAAGAAGATTCTTCCCATTATTGACACAAGTTATTGTGGGAGGAGTTGTTGGCGAACCCACAATATACACTTTGGATCCACTTGGCTCGGTTCTACCTGATGAATACGCAGCTGTTGGTACTGGAGCAGAAATGGCATTAGGCATTTTGGATCAGCAGTACAAAAAGGATCTTACTGAAGATCAAGCGGTTGATCTAGCTGTAAAATCAGTCCGTGCCGCAAGCATGAGAGATTCAGCCAGCGGTGATAACATAGATGTTTTAGTTATGAATAAGGATGGGTCCAAAGAAACGACTCAAAACATAAACTAATCTTTGATTTCTTTTTTAGTTTCCCAAAAATCATCTGATATGTAGTGCATATTCTTTATCACTTCACCATTACTTGCGGCTTTTGCGTCATTACTTGACATTTCTGCCTTGCCAACAGCTAGAAACTTATTTTGTGACTCTTCTATGACACAAACTAATTCACCACTTTCAAAGTCAGAAAATTTTGTAATGCCAGGTCTCATCACGTTTGCACCATTACATACGAATTTGATAGCACCCATGTCCACTTTGACATATGGAAATTTTTCTAGTATCTCTATGTCATCCAAAAATGGCAGTATACTTTCTCCAATCTTTACTGCCGTTATTCCATCACCGGTTATTATAACACCTTTTTCATTTACATCATGAGTTTTGATATTTTTTTGTTTAGGTAACTCAATCTTCCATTGAGATTTGATTTGCTCCAATATTTTTGAAGTTTCACTTTTTGATATTAGATTTGATTTCAAGTTTTCGTACTCTCATTTCTAATATCTATCAGATCACGTAAGATAGAACTGGCTGTTTCAGTACCGCCTGCGCCACGACCAATAATTGTTTGTGTACCAGAATGTTCTGAAGTGAATGAAATCGCATTTAACGTTCCACTTACACATAATGGGTCATCAACAGCAATTTCCTTTGGCTCAACTTTCAATTCTTTATCAGAACTTGCAATCAATTTTATTGCACAATTTTTTTCTGTTGCACGTTTTATATCATCACTGTCTATTTTTCTAATTCCAGTTCTTTTAATGTCAGGCATGGTAACCTTCATTCCCATTATCCAATTTGCTAAAATTACCAGCTTAGCAGCTGCATCAAGCCCATCAAGATCAAGAGATTCATCAGCTTCAACATATCCTTTTTGTTTGGCGTCACTCAGTGCATCATTGAATGACATACCATCTGCCATGTTTGTTAAGATGTAGTTTGTAGTACCATTCAATATTCCATCAAATGAAACTATACGTTCACCTCTCAAACTGTTTTTTGCAAAATCTAAAATTGGTGTACCACCACCAACCGTACCACTAAAGCGAAAAAGAACTCGATTATAATTTGCAAGTTCCATTAGTGATGGAAAGGCAAGTGCTAATGGACCTTTATTCACTGAGATTACATGCATGCCACGTTTCATGGCATTAATAATGTGAGTCATTCCAGGTTCAGCATCATTGTAATTACTTTGTGTAGTCTCAATGAGGACTTCAGCCTCTAGTTCATTAATCATTTCAGTTCCTGATGTATTGTTTTCCGTTTCGGAGTATTTTTTTACAGAATTATGATTCTTTTTAGCATCAATTAATTTACTAATATCAAGTCCTGAGGAATCTATTGCACTACCACCTGTGTCAAAGACACCAACTAATCTTGGTTTGAGTCCATACCTTGCATACAAATCTTCAGATCTTGATTCCAAGAGTTTAGCAAAGCTTTGTCCAACAGTTCCAAAGCCACAAAGTATTATTCGCATGGTATAGTAATCCCCAATGGATTATTTAGTCTAACTTATCTAGACTTAATGAAACAGAGTTTATACAATATCTTAGGTTAGTAGGTTGCGGTCCATCATCAAAAACATGTCCTAAATGTGAGCCACATTTTTTACAGTTAACTTCTGTTCGTAGCATACCATAACTTGTGTCTTTGACAAACTCAATGTTATCATTATTTAATGCCTGAGAAAAGCTAGGCCATCCAGTACCAGAATCAAATTTTGTATCAGATGAAAAAAGTTCTAGGCCACAGCATGTACATTTGTAGGTTCCCCTATCTTTACAGTCCCAGTAAATTCCTGTGAATGGTGGTTCGGTGTTTTTCTTTCTACATATGCTGTATTCTTCTGGTGATAGCTGATTTTTCCATTCATCATCCGTTTTAGAAACTTTTTCAGTCATTTTTTCCTTTTTTCCTCTGTTCGTTTCTCTGCTTCAAATCTTTCTAGATCATATTGATTCATATCTACAAATTTTATAATTTTTGATAATGTTGGATGTTTTTTATTGATCAAACGATACATTTCTTGCACAATTTTTCTATAATCAGCATGTCCTTGTGGCACTGTCCTTAATTCAATTAGATGTGTTGCTTCACGAAGATTAAATTTCATATAATATGGATAGTTGTAAGCAAAATTTACAATATATTGTGATTGCTCTGGTAACTTACGTCTCATTTTTTCAAAAATTGATTTGGTAAGATACATACAGTCATTAAATTCCTTCTCAATTCCAAGTTCAATGATTTCATTTGGAGTGTCAAATCCGTGATCAGTTGTAAGTAATTGTCTTTCAATCGTGAGTGCTCTATGTCTGTGAAGATCCCTGAACATTCCAAAGTTTGTTATAAGATCAAACGTGTAACTAGTCATTTCAAATGCTCTTGGTGGTCTATGTCTTCTATTTTGTCTTGTATTGATTAACTGCTTAATAATCTCAATTTTTGATTTTTTATTCATTATTTTCACGTTTTTCAAAATTTGATCAAATGAAATACTAGGAGATTGTTCAAAAAGTAATGCAGTAATAATGCTGTTTATTGATCTTGATTCAGGCTCAAATTCGACTAATTTTACACTATTTCCAAGAATTGGTTTGCCGTGAAAATTATTTTTCCATGCTTTGTTTGAAATTTTTTTGATATCATTGAAATATTTTTGTAATGACTTTCCATATTTATCATTTGAACGACTTACAAATGATTTGATCATTTTATCCAGTTCATTTTTAATTTTAGTACCCAGTTGTATTTCTTCAGTTAATTCAGAACTAAAAAGAATTGTTAAGAGATATTCAAACGCACGACCATTTCCAGTAATACCAACATTAGTTAGGGTTGATGCAGGTAGTAACCCACGTAAAACATCTAATGCTTTTGCTTTTGTTGCAGCACGGTAAATCATATTTGCTGATTTTATGTCATTTTCATTTTTTAACTTAGAAATTTTCTTTTCAGTACCATCCTGTGCCATAAATTTATAATTTTCAATCGGATCATTTTCTCGTATGAGTTTTAACATTGGTTGTATGTTCTTTGAGTATGTATTGAAATCTAAGTTACATGATTCCAAATATTCATCTGCAAATCGTGATTTCATTAATGTTGGTTCACAGAAGAATTTGTATTTACCATTTATTTTTTTATCCCAAGCTACATATCTTGATGATTTTTCTAAGTAAGATAGGCCTATTCTTCTATCTTCAATTTTTTTAACAGCGATGTTTGATAAACCTTCGATAGCAATTTGTGCACTACCTAATTCCGCTACAGAATCATCACCATATTCTAGTAATACACGCTTGTAAAATTCTTCCCCACGATTTTGATTTTTTAGAAATTCGTCAAGAAATATTCTCCGCATTGTTTTATCAGTTCTACTATATCTTGACATGAGTGCACCACGATCAACTTGTTTTGGAGTTGTAATAACAAAAATAGAATCGTCAATATTAGAAAAATGTTTTAAAAGTTTTTTTCTTTCTGATTCTGAAAATTTTTCCTGCATTGTTTACTAATCATCTGTAGTGTAATAAATTATATTGTAATAAGAAACACGATCAGACTTGATCTAAAACATACATGTTTGTATGTATTAGTTTCTGTTTTCAGTTTTTTCATCTGTTCCTTTTATTTTAATCAAATCAGGTGACTTTGATTGCTGTTGCATAGTTTGCCATCTTAGCAATACATCCTTGAACCTATTTGCCTCATCCTCGTTTTCAGTATACATTATTGTTGTAACCCATCTACCATCTTTACCTGCTGGTCCACCAATTGAATTCATCCAAAAATTACTTGGTAGAGATTGCAGAGCCTTATTATCAGGATCACGGCTTAAGTCGGTCCATCTTTTTGAAACGAACGCGAGAATCTGATTTAACTCATTTTTGTCAATCATATGGTTTCTTAGTAATATTATAATTTTAAAATTGTGGGTTCATGCCTAATTCCCATTATTAGTTAATTTCTTCTTACAAAAGCAGGAAACGATTTTAACATATTGTAGGTTATATGGTAATTTCCACCATTGAATATGACCAATGATAATGTATCAATTGTTGGAAAACCTGTCAAGGATATGTATGGTACAACATTTGGTACAGTATTAGGAATTTTGACTCACATAGATGGAAGTATTCAAACCGTTGGTGTTGATTGTGGTTCAGAGGGATTCAAACAAATTCCATATGAACAGTTTGTGTTACAGGGTGACGTAGTAATCTATATTCCAGGATGGAGAATTGATGCACAAAAGATTTTGAGAGAAAAAAGACTTACAATTAAACGGATGAAAGCATTAACAGATATTATGTCAGAACATGGCGAAACAAAATCTGACGCTGATCTAATCCATGATACATACAAGACAAAATTAATGGAGTTAGATGAATCAGAATCAAAAGTAAAAGATGAACTTGTATCACGTTTAAATGAATTAGATAATCAGGAAAAAGCAGTAAAAGTGATTTTATTTGATGCAAAAGTTCAGCACAGGAGCGATGAAATTTCTGATGCAGCATCTGAATCCATACAAATGCATTGTAACAATCTTCTTGAACGTTTATCACATGAAAGAGTAGAAGTTACTAATGTACAAAGACGTATTGAAGAAATGTCAATAGAATCTATGGAACTAACTAAACCTAAAGAGGAAATGGTACAAGAATCTGCAATGACATATCTTGATACAACAGGTAATGGTATGATTAACCAGGAATTTGTTTTACCAAAACCACCAGCCGAAAACTCAGAATCAGCTCCACAAATCTATGCTGAGCAACAAGATAACCAAGATAATTCATCAAAATCTGATGAAAATGATTGGATGTCTAGAATGGAACAAAATTATTAGGTTTCTCAATTAATTCCATATACAAAAACTCGATTAACACTTAGAAATAACCCACACATTTTATAATTGAAAACAATGAGTATGGATTCATACAAAATAGGTTTGGGTAATTCAGATACGGCGACAAGAAAAAACGCTGAATTGGATAGTGTTTCATTTTGGGATGATGAAGCAAAAAAACTTTCATGGTTTAAACCATGGACAAAAACTCTTGAATGGAATGCACCATTTGCTAAATGGTTCATTGACGGTAAGATCAATGCATCCTATAACACACTTGATATACATCAAGATAGAATAGCAGAAAAACCAGCAATACTTTGGGAGGGAGAGGATGGAACTAATAGAACAGTCACTTATGCTGATCTTTATACTAATGTCTGCAAATTTGCAAATGTACTAAAATCACTTGGTGTCAAAAAGGGTGACCGGGTTACAATCTACCTTCCTATGGTACCTGAACTTCCAATCGCTATGCTTGCCTGTGCTAGAATAGGCGCGATTCATACAGTTGTATTTTCTGGTTTTAGTGCTACATCATTAAAAGATAGAATTGATGACTCGAAATCTAAGGTAATTGTTACTGCTGATATAGGATATAGGAGAGGTGGTTCAATTAATCTAAAAGAAATCATTGATGAATCAATAGATGGTCTTGATTTTGTTGAGCATGTTATAGTTTTGAAAAGGGAAGATGGGAATTTACAACTTGGACCAAAGGACATACTTTGGCATGAATTAATGAAAGAATCATCTGATAAATGTGAACCAGAACCACTTGATAGTATTCACCCACTTTTCATTTTGTATACTTCAGGAACAACTGGAAAACCAAAGGGCGTACTTCATGGAACTGGGGGTTATTTGACACATTTGAATTCAACATTTCAATGGGCATTTGATATTAAGGATACTGACATCTTTTTCTGTACAGCGGATATTGGATGGGTTACAGGTCACAGCTATGTTGTATATGGGCCACTTCTTCATGGAGCAACTGAAATAATGTATGAGGGTGTACCTGATTACCCTGATGCATCAAGAATGTGGGATATAATTGATAGATATGGTGTAACAATTTTTTACACTACACCAACTGCACTAAGAATGTTCATGAAGTTTGGTGATAGTATACCAAATTCATTCAATCTTTCGTCACTTAGACTCCTTGGAACAGTTGGGGAACCAATAAATCCTGAAGTGTGGGTTTGGTACTTTAATACAATTGGAAAGTCAAATTGTCCAATAATTGATACGTGGTGGCAAACTGAAACTGGTGGTATGATGCTTTCTCCATTGCCAGGTCTTGAAACAATCCCGCTTAAACCTGGTTCAGCCACAAGATCAATACCTGGTGTTGATATTGCAGTAGTTGATGACGATGGGAATGAAGTGAAATCCGACACAAAGGGTTACTTGTTAATAAGAAAGCCATGGCCTGGAATGTTACTTACGTTATGGGGAGATGATGAAAAATACAAAAATGTTTACTGGTCAAAGTTCAAGAATAATTACTACCCTGGTGATTATGCGATAAAAGATTCTGACGGATATTTCTGGCTTCTTGGTCGTGCTGATGATATTCTTAAAGTTGCTGGGCATCGTATTGGGACTGCTGAACTTGAAAGTAGTTTGGTTTCACATGACGATATTGTAGAATCTGCTGTTTGTGGTATTCCTGACGATATTAAAGGGGAAGTTATAGTGGCATTCGTAGTTTTGAAACAAAATGTTCAAACTGAAGAGAATTCACTGCGAAAAGAACTCATAGAAATAGTAAGGAATGGGATAGGTCCAATTGCTACGCCACGTGAGATCTATTTTGTGCCCAAATTACCAAAAACCCGTAGTGGTAAAATAATGAGGAGAGTGTTAAAGGCAATTGCAGGTAATGAAAATGTTGGAGATGTTAGTACATTAGAGGATGGTGCAGCAGTTAAAGATGTGCAGGACGCATTTACTGAATTTGAGGGTGCTGTTAAAAAAAATAAATAGTAAAAAAATTATGCATTACCTTTCGTTATTTCACAGTACTTGTTATTTCCCTCGAAGAATTTTACACTATAGATTGGAATTTTTTCTTTTAGATTATCAAAAATCCACATAGCTATATTTTCTGATGTAGCAAAATCAAACATGCTATCTAGATTTGTATGATCTAGTTTTTGTATAGTTTCCCAACATATTTTTTTCATCTCATCAAACTCAATTACCATATTATCCTCATATGTTGAACCAGTTTTTAATTCTCCAGCTGCTTCTACAATTATTCTAGATGTATGTCCATGTGGCTTTCCACATTTTGGATGACCTTTTAAAGTGTGAGCAAAATCTATCTCAAATTCTACGCCGATTTTTGTTTGCATTTATTATGAATATTTTTAGGGCTTGAAATACCTATCTAGGTTAAATATTTGTATGATCTGATATAGTTATGGCAGAAGCATACATTTTGATCAATTGTGAGATTGGTTCAGAGGAAGATGTTATCACTGCACTGAAGTCTGTTGATGGTATCAAAGAAGTCCATGGAACATTTGGCGCTTATGATATATTGGCAAAGATAGAATCTTCTCAAGTTGAGGATCTACGTGAAACAATAACATGGAAAATTCGTAAAATTGACAAAATTCGTTCAACATTAACCCTTATGGGAATTGAAGGACAGAATTAATCAATAACATCTAATGTTAGTAGTTTTTTATCAAATTGATAGAGTTTGAGTATACTAGATTTAGCAGAACAGAATTTTTTAGTAACATTTGCTATAGTTTTGGGAATTGGATTATTGCAGGGAGCAATATTAGGTAGGGGTATTAGAAATCGTTTCCCAAGCTTTAGAAAACATGCAAGAGCTGTTTCATTATCACTGTTAGTACTTTTTTCTGCCAATGCTGTATTTAGCGTACTAAAATTTGCTGAACCAGACAAACTTTCAATGTCTGAATTCATAATTCCAACTACAACTGATGAAGCCTTTCTGTTGATTCTAGATTTGGTAGGTGTCAATACTGGTGTGGGAACTGTAATTGCAACATTCGTCTCAATCACTTTAATTATTTTTTTGAGATTTGCTGACATACCAAATATTGCACGATACTTTATTTTTGTACTTAGTTCCATTGTACTAATTGTATCATTACTTGGTAAATTTACTGATTTTATTCCAACAACATTTCAAGTATGGCTTTATGCAATTTATCAAGCTGGAATTACACTAGGGATATTCTTTGTAACACGACGCAAGGAGGCTAATGCTCTATCAGAGATCAAATGATTTTGATTAGGATATATTAATCACAAAAGTTTTTTTAATCCAGCACATCTATTTCTAATTGTAACTTCCGTAACACCAGAAGCTATTGATATTTCTTTTTGTGTTTTATTTCCACCTGATGTAATACATGCAAGATATAATGCAGCAGCGGCAATTCCCATAGGATCTTTTCCCGCTACTATACCAAGTTTCTTTGCTTTGTTTAGGAGATTGATCGCTTTTCGTTTGGTTTTTTCACCAAGCCCAGCAATGCTTGCGATCCTAGATACACCCTTCACAGGATCGACTACGGGTATTTTCAGATCAAGTTCTCTGAAAACTAATCTATAACATCGTGCAACATCCTTTCGTCTAATATTTATCCCATCAGCAATGTCATCTAAAGTTCGTGGGGTTTCTGTATCTCTACATGCAGCGTAAATGCAGGCTGCCACCAAACCATGGATAGATCTACCCTTTACAAGTTTTCTTTCAATTGCTTTTCTGTATATGTATGCAGCCTTCTCAATAACTGTATCACTAAGTGAAAGTTTAGTTTTCATTTTATCCATCTCGCTTAATGCCTGACGAAGATTTCTTTCTGCTGATGAATGTGCCTGTGAACGACTATCCCATGTTCTAAGTCTCTCCATAGATTTTTTCATAGAAGAGTCCAATGGTTTACCAGTTGCATCCTTGTTTTGTTGTCCAATGATAGTTGAAAGACCCATGTCATGCATTGTAATTGATGTGTTAGCTCCAACACGACTTCTATCTGAACCATCATTCGAAAATGAACGCCACTCAGGTCCTCCCTCAACAACCTTGTCTGGCATAACAAATCCACAAAAACTACAGAACAGTTCCCCTGTATTATTGTCCATTACCATTTTTGTTTTAGTACATGAAGGGCAACGTTGTTTTTCTACTGGTGTGTTTTCCATTTCTATATATTATTACAAAATTATAATATAAATGGACATTCCTACTAATTCGTGTTTATTCGTGTATAGCTAAAGCTAATTTATTCTCGTTGTATGGAATGATAATTAGTTCAATAAACAATATTCGTATGTAGTATCTGGAATACTTGGATACATTATACTATTTGGATTTGAAGAATGTTTTAATCCAATTGAATGACCCAATTCATGCGTCATGATGTATTCAACCGTATCAGTATCAAATAGTTGGAAGCTACCATCACAACCATAACTGCCAATTGCAACTTCCACAACACCCTTACCCAAATTAGCATGACCAAGTACACCCTCACCTAAATCCCTTACAACCCATGTTACCCAAACATTTGCTTCAGATTTTTCTGATGTTGTATCAAATTTTGCAATAGCTTTTTTACCATCGCTTGTATCAAATTCATTTTTTTCCCAAAAATTAAAGGATTTTTCTAAAGTACTGACATGATCAATTGGAAGTCCTGGTGGTTGTTCATTGATGTAAATTAAATATTGAATGATATACATTCCCGTTTCTGAGTCAATGATTATGTTTCTATCCGGGAAGGCATCAGGTCTATTCAGGAATTGTTCAAGATTCCACTTGTGATAATCTTTCCAGTATTTTATAATAACATATTCACTCGGATTTATATTTTCAATATACCTATTTTGTTTTTTCATATCAGTTTGAATGTCAATTAAGTATCGTTCAAAGTTCCATGCTTTTCTTTCCGAATCTTTTTGAAGTAATTCAGAATCTGTTTGTGTACTAACTTTGATTATATTATTTTCAATGAGATATTTTATTCCTGAAATAAATTCAGTATCACTTATCTCATTATTGGACCACCATCCTGCACTATTTTTAACCCAGGATGGTATGGCATTCAAAGAATCCTCACTATTATTTTGTGCCGTTATATTCATAATTTTATTATTAATCAGATATTCAATTCCCGAAATAAATTCAACATCACTTACTTTATTTTTTGACCACCATCCTGCTGTATTTTTAATCCAGTATGGTATTGTATTTTCTTCAAGCTGTCGAAGAAATTCAGGTTTTTTTGTTGGGGTCTCAAATACATCTAATGAGTATTTTTCTCTTATTTTTTCAACAGATGAAAGATAATTTTTAGTTACCATATTATTGGGATCTATCATCAGGGATTTTTCAAAATAACGCTTGGCTTCTGAGTATTCACCAAAATTTCCAAAACCAACTCCCATACCATTTAAAGCAAAAATACTGTTTGGGTTAATTTCTAGTGCCTTGTAATATTCCAGCATCGATAGTTTATTCAAGTTAGATGGGTCACGCAATGCCGCATTTGCGTGTGCTTGTGATGCTAAAGTAGATTCTAATCTTAAGTTACTTAGCGCTAACCCCTTCATTTCAAAAATTTTATGGTTTTTTGGGTCAATTTCTAACAGTTCATCATAAATTCTTATGGAATCTCTATACTTGCCGTCCAATAGTGATTTCTGTGCAGTTATGATCATATCATTGATTTTTTGATATTTTTCAGCATCTGATTCTTGGCTGTATGCGTGATCAACAAATAGTGTTACAGTTACAAGCAAGAAAATGAAAAATAATAATCCGTTATTTTTAATCATGCATTATATCATTATAATTTTTTAAAATTATGATTAAAACATATCTACTAATCATTCCTTGACATCACCTACAAGTACTCTTTCAGTTTTTTTACCCCTAGAAATTATTAGTCCACCATCATTATCTATTTTTAGAGCCCTGCCTCTTATATGACCATCATTCGTTACAATGGATATATTTTTTCCAATTGTAGATGATCTTTTAGTCCATTCGTTTCTTATTTTTTTTATTTGCACAGAATTGATTAATTTCAGCACATTTTCTAATTCATACAAAAATTGCTTAATTAGTGGTACCATACTTTCATTTTTTTTCACTAGTGTAGTAACACCATAAAAATTTGGAGTTTTTTTTATTGAGTTTTCTAATTCATTAGGATTAATTTTAAAATTAATTCCAATACCTAAAACCATACTTTCAATTTGATTTGAGATAATTGATGCGTCAGTTAACACACCAGCAACTTTTTTCCCTTTCAATGTTATATCATTTGGCCATTTTAATTTTGTATTAATTTTCAATGTTTTTTCTATTGCAATACATAATGCTAATGATGTAGCAATAGGAATAAGTGTTGTATATGTGATGTCAAACTCTGGATGAATTATAACTGACATCCAAATGCCACCAACTGGCGATTTCCATTTTCGTTTCATTCTACCTCTACCACCAGTTTGTTTTTTTGAAATAACAACACTACCATTTTCATTTTTTTTAGATGCAATTTTCATCGCAAAATTTTGTGTTGTATCAATTGTGTTAAAATAATAAATCCGTTCTCCCAAAAATTCAGTATTAAGGTCCTCCTTAATCTCCCACGGAAGTGGTAATTTTGAAAAATCAACTAGTCTATATCCAATATTTTGTTTTGATTCTACTTTATACCCTAGTGAACGAATTTTTTTGATATCTTTCCATACAGCAACCCTACTTATTTTTAGAATATCGCTCATATCTTGACCTGATAAAAACTCGGATCTATGCGCCCTCAAAAACGCAAGTATTTTGAGAAAACTGAAATTATCAAATGAAGTAATCATGATTAAACTCTATACTGAAAATTATAAAAACTAATTTCATCTATAAAATACATGGAAAGGGATTCCTATACGGATGAAGAAATCAAACAAATGTTTTCATTAAAAAATGTGGCTGTTGTTGGTATGTCAAAGAATTCTAATAAGGCGGCACATTTTGTACCAAAATATCTGTCTGAACAGGGGTTTGATATAACACCAGTTAATCCTAATGCCACTGAAATATTAGGAAAAAAATCCTATCCAGATATATCATCATTGGATCACCCTGTCGATATCATAGACATTTTCAGACCATCTGAAGATGTATTACCATTTGTTGAAGACGCAATTAAAAAAAAGCCAAAAGTGATTTGGCTCCAGGAAGGCATTCATAATTCTGAAGCTGAAAAGCTAGCAAGGAATAATGGAATAATGATTGTCTTTAATAGATGCATGCTAGCTGAGCACCAACGACTTTTCTGATCATGAACTCTGATAATCCAGTATCACGCGCGGAAAGAGCATTATATGATATTCAAGAACTAGCAGATTCAACATCTGAGCATCACCCATCTTGGGCATTATTGTACAACTGTGCACAAATTTCTAAAGTGATCTTAGAAAAATGGAATGATGATCTAACTGAAGAAGATTTGAGTGAAATACGTTGGATGATTTCCGAATTAGAGAATTCGTGCAAAAAACTCAAGGATAAAGTAGACCAAGACAGCAGAGATAAATAATTTGTAACTGCTTTTTATTTATGCCGATAAAAATTGGCCTCATAGGTAAGACAAATACGGGAAAAACTACATTCTTTAATTCATCTACATTATCATCCGATGAAATTTCGACTTATCCTTTTACAACTAAAAAATCATCAACTTCTGTTGGATACGCAATAACACTTTGCGTACATCCTGAGTTTGATGTAATTGATAATCCCAATAATTCAAAATGCAAAGATGGATGGCGATACATTCCAATAGAATTAATTGATTTACCTGGATTGATTAAAGATGCATGGAAGGGAAAAGGATTAGGTAATCAGTTTCTTTCTATTGCATCCCAGTCTGATGCGTTATTACATGTTGTAGATGCATCTGGTGGAATTGATTCCAGTGGGCGAATTACTGAAACAGGGACAGGTGATCCTGTTTCAGATTTTGCTGATATTGAAGAAGAATTAAACATGTGGTACCAAAAAATTTTTGAAGGTAATAGAGATAAACTACAAAAAATGATTAGTAGTGATAATGATCAGATTAACGCATTAACTGAGCTATATCAGGGAATGGGTGTAAAACAGAGCCATGTCAAGGATGCATTAAAAATTACTAACCTAGAAGAAAAGGACGTTGAAAATTATGATATTAACGACAGTAAGAAGTTTGCAACCGAACTTCGAAGAACATCTAAACCAACTTTGATTGTTGCAAATAAAATAGATGTCGAAGGAGCGGCAAAAAACTTTCAGAGATTACGTGAAAGATATAATGACATCATCGTAGTTCCAGCAAGTGCCGATAGTGAATTATCATTGAGGCGCGCTGAACAAAAAGATCTTATTAAATATTCACCTGGTTCAGAAAAATTTGATATTTTAAAAGAAAGTGATCTTAATCAAAAACAAAAAGATGCTCTCAATTTCATAGAGAGTGATATTATGGGAGAATACATGCGTACTGGAGTTCAATTTGCAATAAACGTTACAGTATTCAAATTACTAAAAATGAATTCCATTTATCCTGTAACAACACCAGAAAATCTTTCTGATAAAAAGGGTAGAGTATTACCCGATCTTATATTACTAAAGGATGGTTCAACTGTAATTGATTTAGCAAAGGAGATTCATTCTGATTTAATAAAGGGTCTTCTGTATGCAAAAGATCTAAGATATAATTTGAGAGTTCCAACAAACTACCAATTACGAGATAGAGATGTTATTTCTCTAGTTAGTGCATCAAAAAAATAACTACTCAGCATTAATTTTTTCTTGTTTTACCCACGTGGTTCTATTTTTATGATCAATAAAGATGATATTTTTTCCTGCAATTTCATCCCTAATTTTATCAGCCTCTTCATAGTTTTTTCCTATTCTGTATTCATCACGTTTTTTTATCATCTGATTAATTTCATTTTTTTCTTCATCACTTACTTTCATAATCTCTATTCCTAGTATTTCTGACATCCTTTCAAATTCTGGCAAAATTGTTTTCGCGTAATTCTCCGTGATTTTTTCTTCTGCTGCTAATGAATTAACCTCTTTGATCAATTTGTAGTATACGGCAAGTGCAAGAGGAGTGTTAAAGTCATTGTTTAATGCCGAATCAAACTCATTTTTACATTCATTCAGAAGTTTATCAGCTGCTGGATCGGTACCAGAACTTTCCGCTAACCTCAGTTCATAATAACATGATTCTATCTGCCTGAGTTTTGTTATATTTTCTCTTAATAGCTTTTCAGAATAATCAATTGGTTTTGAGTAACTACCAGATAGACAAAATAACCTAATGATGTTAGGACCCCAGTCTCCTAAAACATGATTGACTGATTTGACATTTCCTACAGATTTTGACATTTTTTCACCGTTTATTGTTATCATGCCAACATGCATCCAAATTTTTGCAAATTGTTTTGACGTAAAAGATTCTGATTGAGCAATTTCGTTTTCATGATGTGGGAAAATAAGATCACGCCCACCTCCATGAATTTCAAAGCCGTCACCAAGATACTTCAAACTCATTGCAGAACATTCTATATGCCATCCGGGTCTACCCTTTCCCCATGGGCTGTCCCATGATGGTTCAGACTTTGAAAACTTCCATAATGCAAAATCAATCGGATCATCTTTTTCTTCATCAATATTTACTCTAGCACCAGAAACCAAATCATCTGTATGCTTTTTGGATAGTTTACCATAGTTAGTGAATTTTGAAACAGAAAAGTATACTCCATTTTTTGTCACGTATGCAAATTTTTTATCAACAAGATTAGAAATCACATTTTGCATATCCACTATATGTTCAGTTGCTTTCGGATACAATGTGGCCCTTTTGATATTTAATCCATCGAAATCGTCAAAATAATTTTGAGTGTATTTTGTAGTAAGTTCTAGTGCTGATATTTTTTCTTGATTCGCCTTATCTATTATTTTATCATCAACATCGGTAAAGTTTTGAATAAATTCAACAGGAATTTTTTGTGATTCTAAGAACCTGCGTAGTACATCAAAAACGATTATGGTTCGTGCATGACCAATATGTGCATCATCATAAACAGTAACACCACACAAGTATATCCTAACTTTATCAGAAAATCTTAATTCAGTTTTTTTATTATTTAACGTGTCAAATATTTGCATCATTTTCCATCCTGCTTATCAATTTATTAATTTCATCCATGTTTTCAACTACCATCTTTGGTGGTAATCGCTTATGCCAACTCTTTTCATGCATATGGTAAATCTTTTCGACAGATTCTTTCTTGATTTCTGTTTTTTTGATAATCTCATCAATTGTCAATCTTTTCTCAAGGCAATACAATATTGAATCAACTTCCTCGTACGTAATACCAAGTTCTTCCTCTGCAATATGTTCCTTCCAGAGATTCGGGCTACTTTTTTTTGTAATAATATTATTAGGAACTCCAAGTATTTTTGCAAATTCTCGTAGTTGTGTCTTATAGAGTTTAGATATTGGTAACAAGTCTGCTGAACCATCACCAAATTTAGTAAAATATCCTATAGAATACTCACTCTTATCACTAGTTCCTAGAACTAAGAAATTTTTGAGGTTAGCATAATAGTAAATGATGTTTGCTCTTATTCTAGCCCTTAGATTTCCCAATGCACGTTCATCTGGTTCTAAGTGGTTTGAATACACTTTGTGGATTACGTCTATGTCGATTAGTTTGTAATCAAGTTCCAATTCGTCAACAACTTTTAACGCATCACTGGTTTCACTTGAAGGTGATACAGTGGAATCTGGCATTACCAATGCCAATACCCTTTTTCCAAATATCTTTGCAGCCAAGTATGCAACTACTGTTGAATCTATACCACCACTAAGACCAAAAATTACTCCATCAGCTTTATTCTGTGAAACAGAATTTTTCAAGAACATCTCAATATCCTGCCGGATTTTTGTATAATCTTGCCCTATAACCTCATTCAGAATTTCCCGATTCATCCCACCATCCTTAGATTTTAGGCATAAAAATTGTATCTAATCAATAATACTAACTATTTTTTTCAATTAATCAATAATTTTACATTTCGAATTTTTTATTAATTTTCAAAAAGCATAATTCATGATAGGCAGACTGATCTTAACCGCTGTAATCATTGGCGGTGGAGCTTTTTTACTTTTATCTGACAGTTTTGAAGAATTCATTGCACCATATGCTGGTGCCACAGCTACTGATATAGAAAATATGAAAAATGATCCAGTAATACAAACCAAATTTAATCAAATTCTTGAAAGTATTTCTGAAAATTTTACAACAATAAAATTTTCATTGAATGATTTTTTTAGCGTATAACAGTTATTCTAAATCAATGTATATTCCATCATTTCTTTCTTCAACCGGATATGTTTGAAGCTTTACACCTTTCAAATAATCCTGAAGTTCACCTGTTTTAATATTATAATGCCAAAAATGTGATGGGCATTCTACAATATCACCGTCAAGTTTCCCTGTAGCGATTGAACTATCCTGATGTACGCATATTGCATCCATAGCGTGGTATCCGTCTTGATTAAAAATAGCAATTTTTTTCCCGTTAATATCAAATTCTTTTCCATTGTTCAAGTTTATTGTATTTTTTTCAGCAATTTTTTTCCAGGCCAATATGTAATAGACAATAATTCATTTAGGTAAAAAGTTTTTCAAATTGATAGGATTTTATACTCACATGAAATTTAACATACATTGAGTAAAGTAAAAAATCCAAAATTGGCTAAACGAGGAAAACTTTCTTATGAGTGGGCAAGATCACACATGCAGATTTTAGATAACACAATATCTAGATTAAAAAAATCAAAACCACTTAAGGGTATAACTTTAGGGTTTTGTTTACACATTACTAAAGAGACTTCTGTTTTATTAATCGGTGCAAAGGAATTAGGGGCTAAGGTTGCGTGTTGTGGTGCTAATCCATTATCGACACAGGATGACATTGCTGCATTTCTTGCATCACAGGGAATACATACATACTGTTGGGCTGGTCAAAGTGCTAATGAGTATGATTGGTGTATACAACAAGTTCTGAATCACAAGCCACAAATTTTAACAGATGATGGTTCTGACATGAATGTTAAAGTTCATTTTGATAAAAAATATAAGGCATTGAAAATTTTTGGTGCAACTGAAGAAACAACCGCTGGTGTTAATAGAATTAGAGCGGTTGAAAAACAAGGCAAACTTCGCTATCCAGTTATTTCAGTTAATGATGCATATACAAAACATATGTTTGATAACAGATATGGAACTGGTCAAAGTTCAATAGATGGTTATCTGCGTGCCATGAATTTATTGCTTGCATCTAAGCGTATTGTAGTTGCAGGTTATGGTTGGGTTGGTAAAGGTGTTGCATCTAATTGCCGTGGAATGAATGCTAAGGTAATCGTAACAGAAATTGATCCAATCCGTGCTTTGGAAGCTCATATGGATGGTTTTGAAGTAATGCCTATGTCTCAAGCTGCAAAAATCGGTGAAATTTTTATCACAACCACTGGAATGGCTGGGGTTATAAGAAAAGAGCATATCTTAACGATGAATGATGGGGCAGTAGTTGGGAATGTTGGGCATTTTGATGTTGAGGTAGATGCAAATTTCCTTCTAAAAAAATCAAAATCTGTTAAACAAATTCGCCCACATCTTGATGAGTGCACACTAAGAAATGGGAAAAAAATCTATCTTATAGGAGAGGGCAGAATTGCAAATTTAACAGCAGCAGAAGGCCATCCACCAGAAGTTATGGCACAGTCTTTTTCAAATCAATTGCTTTCAATTCTTCACATTCTCAAAAATCATAAAAAAATGCCAAAAAGTGTAATAGCTGTTCCAAAAGAAATAGACAGGCAGATAGCCAAAGACGCATTGAGGGCTATGAATGTAAAAATTGATAGTCTAACAAAGGAACAAATCAAATACATGGGCAGTTGGTAAACTTCTTAACCAAACTTTACAAATTCTAATCAAATGAATTCAAAAGCCATCATTACAAGTGCACTTCCATATGCAAATGGAGAAATCCATTTAGGTCATGTCGCATCAACATATCTACCAGCTGATATTACAACTAGATTTTTAAGACAAAAAGCCGTTGAAGCATATTACATATGTGCATCTGATGATTTTGGTACCCCTATTCTAATACAATCAGAAAAAGAGGGGAAGACACCTGAAGATTATGTTGAACATTGGAATAAACGTGATCTTGAAGATTTTGAGGCATTTAACATCAAATTTGACTTTTTTTATAAAACTAGTTCTCCAGAAAACAGAAAATTTGTACAAGATGTTTTCAAAAAACTTGAGGAGGGTGGACATATTTATGAAAATGAAATTATACAACTTTATTGTAACACTGACAAGAAATTTTTGCCTGATAGGTATGTAATTGGAATATGTCCATACTGTAATGCTGATGATCAATACTCTGACCTGTGTGAAAAATGTGGTCGTGTTCCGGATGAAATTAAGGATCCACGTTGCTCAATTTGTGGACAGACTCCAGTTAAAGAAAAAACAAAACATTACTTTTTCAAATTGAAAAATTTTTCAAACAAACTAGCTGAATACCTTGATAATAACAACAATCTTCAAAAAGATGTAAAAAAATACGTCCAAAACTGGATCAAAGAGGGTCTCACTGATTGGGATATAACTAGAGACATATCTTGGGGTATCCCAATTCCAATTGATAGTGAAAAGGAAAAAGTATTCTATGGATGGTTTGATAACCATCTTGCATACATTTCATCAACAATAAAATTTCTGAATGATAATGGTAAAGATGGAAAAAATTTTTGGAATGAATCAGATATCTATCATTTTATCGGCAAGGATATAGTATATCATCATTATCTGTTTTTACCTGCAATGCGTTTAGGAATTAATGAGGAATACAAACTTCCTGATTATATTCCAACTAGAGGTCACCTTACATTACAATCAAAGAAAATTTCAAAGAGTAGAAATTGGTATATTGGACTAAAAGAATTTTTAGAAATTTTTCCTGCAGATTATTTAAGATTCTATCTCGTTTCAATAAATCCATACTCACAGGATGATCTTAATTTTGATTGGGATGAATTTGCAACAAAAATTAATTCAGAGTTGATAGGTAATCTTGGCAATCTTGTTAACCGTGCGCTTGGTTTTACTGTAAAATCTTTTAATGGCGTTGTTCCAAATCCTGAGGATTTTGATAACATGGATAAGGAATCAGAAAAAATGATCAATGAACTTGCATCAGATCTCAGTGTACTAATGGAAGAAAATCACCTTGATAGAGCATTAAAAAAAATATTACAGTTCTCTGCTCACTTTAACCAATATTTTCAGCACAAGGAGCCATGGAAAAATGGTCCAGGAACCAATTCTTGTGTTTTCTTATCAGTTAATGCAGTTAGAAGTTTGGCAATAGCAACTTATCCATTCATGCCAGAGTCATCACAAAAAATTTGGTCACAGCTTGGATTAGATGGGGATGTCGCAACACAAGGATTTGCCGAAATTTCAAATATTTCACTAAAACAGAATCACAAGTTAGGTTCAGTTTCTCCATTATTTGAAAAAGTGGAAGAATCAGTCATAGAGGAACAGAAATCAAAACTTGGAGAGCCTAACTAAATTGAAAAAAATTTTTCCACGTATATCTACTAGGGGATTTTATGATCTTTATTCAGGGGCAACAATTAATCATGATTCATATCATTTGTATCCAAAAAAAGAATTTGAGAGGATGATTGGCTCAAAGGAAATCACTATAATTGTTCATGGATTAAGGAATAATTCATCTGGCGCACTAGCAAAATTTGTGATTGCAAAAAGAAGGTTAACAAAACTTGGATACAAACATCCTGTAATAGGTTATAGTTATGATTCAAACACATCTGGTGCACAATACATTTCATATGCACTTCAAGCGTTATACACTGGTATAACTATCGCAAATAAAAATGGAAGAAATTTAGCCAAGTTTGTAATTGATTTTAAACGAAGAAGTCCGAACACCAACATTCGTTTAATTGGGCATTCACTTGGGGCACACGTGATTCAAAGTACTGTAAAAAACCTTGCAAAAAATGCAAAAAATAATGGAATTATAAAAGCAGTTTATCTTTTTGGTGGTTCTATCCCCGCTGATTCATTTAGTCCTAGTAATGGTTCTTCTATGCAAAAAATTATTTCTACAAAAATTCGAAATTATTACAGTCCACATGATGATGTTTTACGTTTAGCACATGAATGGAATTGGGTGATAGCACCAATTGGTTACAAGGGAGCCTATGGAAAGACAATAACAAAATATGCACAAACAATGGTAAAACCAAAAAACCATCGTTTTGTAAGTTATGCTAAAGTTCTCAATTCATTTCCATAATATCAACAAGTATTCTGTTGTTGAATAGTCAAACAGTGATAATGTTATCCGCTACCTACACCAATACAAATTATGAAGGCAATTATGCCAATGGCAATTGCAGCTCCCTTTTTGTTCATTCCCATAATTTAGCGACGTAATTTAGGGGTATAAAAAAATAATCATGATCTAAATTATAGTGCTAATTCATCTAATTTCTGAATTTGGCTATACAAATATTATTTGTAGTTGTATTATATGCATTAACATGAGATCGATCAATTTTGTTATGCTTGGAGAGCAGTCAATTGTAAATGATTTTGGAAAGAAAGGTACCACAACTGATCTTACGCTTTATGATAAGAAGGAATCTGATATTATTAGAACATGGATTGTCCCAAATGGATTTCCAGAAAAAATTCAACCACTTTTACAGGCTATAAACATCGCAGAGTATGTAATTTTCTATGTCGCATCACTCGATAGGTATGTTGGAGAACAGATTATTGCATTGGATATGCTGGGAAAAAGTGATGGGATTATAAGCCATTCTTATGAAGTTGATGAAAATCAGTTTAATTCTATGATCAAGGGAACTGTTTTAAAAAATTACAAGAGGATTGACTCACCAAATATCAAGCAGGAATTATTTAGTTTTGATCCAATCACAAATGATGGCCCAATACAAATTGTGATAGATCATTGTTTTGATGTGAAAGGAGTTGGAACCGTGGTGTTGGGTAAAATATTACAAGGAATAGTTAAGCAGTATGATAAACTAAAACATTTACCATCTGGCTCTGAAGTTATGATAAAATCCATTCAGATGCATGATGATGATATGAAGGAGGCAATTTGTCCTGCCAGAGTTGGACTTTCATTAAAGGGAATTAAACCAGATGAAATTCAAAGGGGTGATATTCTCACAATCGATGATTCATTAGAAGTAAAAACTGAATTACTAATTACATTTAATCAGTCACCATATTACAAAGAAAAAATTTCTGATAATCAAATGTGTCTTATTAATATTGGACTTCAAATAAAAGCTGCAAAGATTTCATCAGTATCACCATTTAAGTTAACATTGGAGAAGCCAATAATCTGTAAGAAAAATGATACTTGCCTTCTCATAAAGCCGGAATCAACTACTGTACGAATAATCGGTAGTGGAAAAGTCAATTAACTTCAAATGTAGTTCATCAAGATATTATCTATGAAATCAGCGCGTGCATGCCCAATCTGTACGAATTGTGGTTCAAAGAAGTTTGAACGACTTGATTCTGACGGTGTCAAAGTCAGATGCATTAAATGCAATAGGGAATACAAGATATAGATTATATGTGTAGAATTTTGAATTTTTTCAATGGCACAAACCTGGAAAGATTCTGATATTAGTTTGGACCCAATCAAGAACCAAACTATAGCAATCATAGGATACGGCATACAGGGAGATGCACAGGCAAATAATCTCAAAGATTCAGGTCTCAAAGTGATAATTGGACTAAAGGAGGGCGGTTCTAGTTGGGACAAAGCAAAGAATGATGGACATGAAGTAATGTCTGTGGCAGATGCTTGTAAAAATGCTGACATCATACACATCCTAATTCCTGATATGGTTCAATCAAAAGTTTACAAAGATGAGATAGAACCAAATCTTTCTGAAGGCAACGCATTAGCGTTTTCACATGCAGCTGCAATTTACTGGGGATGGATAAAGGCGCCAGATAATGTTGATATTATTATGGTTGCACCAAAGGGTCCAGGTTCTAAGGTAAGAGAAACATATCTTGATAATTTTGGAACTCCATCAATTGTTGCCGTAGAACAAGATAAAACTGGAACAGCATGGGATAGAACACTTGGAATTGCCAAGGGAATAGGAAGTGCACGTGCTGGTTTGATCAAAACAACATTCAAGGAAGAAGTTGAAACCGATTGGTTTGGTGAGCAGGCAGATCTTTGTGGTGGTTCTGCTTCTATGGTTGTTAATGCATTTGAAACATTGGTTGAAGCTGGGTATCAACCAGAGATTGCATATTTTGAAGTTTTACATGAGCTAAAACTCATTGTTGATATGATTCAAAAATATGGAATTAATGGAATGTGGAGACGTGTAAGCGAAACTGCAAGATATGGTGGTTTAACACGTGGTCCAATGGTTATGAACAAACAAACCAAAGAAGAAATGAAAAAAGTTCTAAATCAAATCCAGGACGGAACATTCAATAAAGAATGGTTAAACGAATATGAAAAAAGTGGAAAGGAAGCATTTGATAAATATATGAAGCAATTAGATTCACATCAAATAGAGCAGGTTGGAAAACAAATGCGAAAAATGATGTGGCCTGATTCTACTGAATAATTATAATTTTCTAAGTTTTGATACACCACTTGTAATATGACTAATTATGTCATCAAGTGATGTTCCTGGTCCAAAGTTTCCACTCACACCAGATTTTTCAAGTATTTTTTTATCTTCCTCGGGAATTGTTCCACCACCCACAACAAGCACATCATTGATTCCTTTTTTCTTTAGTTCTTTAACAACTCTGGGGAATAGTGTTCCATGTGCTCCATTTAGAAGACTAAGTGCAACTGCATCCACATCTTCATCTTCAACAATTTGTGCTACTCTATCCGGTGTCGCAAATAATCCAGAGTAAATTACTTCCATGCCAGCATCTCTGAATCCACGGCAGAGTACTAATGCACCTCTATCATGACCATCCAAACCCAGCTTCGCAACAAGGATCTTAATCTTACGAGATGCAGTCTTTTGCCTCATACCATAACATACTCATGTTTCCCTTAAAATCTTTTGAATCTGAATAAACTTACATAACGTTTCAAATTATGCATCGTATGGTAGGCATAATACCAATTAACTATGAGATTATGTTCGAGCCATTATTCCATAATTTCAAGTTTAACGGTGAAGAGATTATTACTCTTAATTTACCAAAACCAACTAATTCAATCAAGCTAGATGCGGCAGAACTTAGCATAAAAGAATCTCATATTATACAGGGAAGAAAAATCATCCCTACAAAATCGTCTCTAAATGAGAAAGATGAAAAACTGAACATTAAACTTGCAAAGAAAATAAAAGGAAAAGTAAAACTTTCCATCAAATTTACTGGAACATTAAATGATAGGCTTTTAGGATTTTACAAAAGTCAGTATAAGGATAAAAAAGGAAAAACTAAGTATCTTGCTACAACACAATTTGAGGCTGCTGACGCGAGAAGAGCATTTCCTTGTTGGGATGAACCGGCAGTTAAAGCAACATTCGATGTTTCACTTCTAGTCGATAAACATATGGACGCCATCTCAAACATGCCAGTGATATCCAAGAAAAAGTCTGGAGAAAAAATTCTGTACAAATTTGGACGAACTCCAATAATGTCTACGTACCTTTTGTATCTTGGTGTGGGTGAGTTTGAATATTTGTATGGTAAATTGCGAAATATCAAGATTAGAATTGTTACTACGAAGGGTAACAAGAATAAGGGTAAACTTTCACTTGATTTTACTAAGAAGTTTCTTGGTGAGTATGAAAAGTACTTTGGAATAAAATATCCTCTACCAAAACTTGACATGATAGCTATTCCTGACTTTGCTGCTGGTGCTATGGAGAATTGGGGTGCGATTACATTTAGAGAAGCAATTTTGCTTTATGATCCAAAAACATCCTCGACTAGAACAAAACAGTACATTGCAGAGGTAATATCACATGAAATAGCTCACCAATGGTTTGGTAATCTTGTCACGATGAAATGGTGGAATGATCTTTGGTTGAATGAAAGTTTTGCAACATTCATGGCAACAAAAATCGTGAACAAGTTTTACCCAGAATGGAATCTTTGGGATCAATTTTTAGATGATGCAATGTTGGAGGCTATGAGTCTTGACGCGTTAAAAAATTCGCACCCAATAAATGTAGACGTAAAACATCCGGCACAAATTAGAGAAATCTTTGATGCGATAAGTTATGATAAAGGTGGTAGTGTTTTACGTATGTTAGAAAATTATGTTGGAATAGAAAACTTCCGTAAAGGTCTCAAGCATTATCTTACATTGCATAAATATTCAAATGCAGAAGGGCAAGATTTATGGAATTCGATTGGAAAGGTTGCACGAAAACCTGTTGGCACAATGATGAAAACATGGATTAATCAAGTTGGTTATCCTATAGTTGATGTTAAACGAAATAATTCAAAATTATCATTAACACAGAGACGCTTCTTATCTGATGGCAGTAAATCCTCTAAAAATAGGTGGGCAATTCCAATACAAATTGAGGAAGGAAACAATGAAAATTCAATTCTAATGAAATCACGAACCAGTACTGTATCACTTAAAAATAAGGATTCAAATTTTATTATTAATTCTGGTCGGTATGGATTTTACAGAGTTCAATATGATGATCACAGTTTGGCAAACCTTTCGTTATTGATTGATGAAAAAATACTAAATCATGTCGATAGATGGGGATTACAGAATGATTTGTTTTCACAATGTGTAACAGGCACAAAACAGCTACAGGAATACCTTGATTTTACTACATCATACCATGATGAAGATGATTATATCACTCTGCTTAATTTAGCACAAAATCTTTACAGTATATACAAACTTACTATCAATGAGAAGTTCACTAACGAAATACGTGTGTATACTGCACAGTTTCTGGGATCAATATTTGATAATCTTGGCTGGGATTCAAGAAAAAATGAAAAGCATACAGATTCATTATTACGTAGCTTTGTTATCACAGAACTTGGGAAGCTTGGTGATGAGGAAATACTCACGGAAGCAAGAAAACGCTTTAACAAATTTCTTAAAAATAAAAATTCACTTGCGGCTGATTTACAGGGACCAGTTTTTACTTTAATGGCATGGCAGGGGGATAAAAAAACTTACAATAAACTTTTGTCACTTTATAGAAAATCTACGTTGCAGGAGGAAAAAATGAGGTTTCTTACAGCAATGTGTAATTTTAAACAAAAGGGTTTACTACTCAAAACGCTGAACCTGTCCCTAACTCCCGAAGTTCGCTCACAAAATATTCGTGTTCCAATTATGGGTGTATCATCTAATATTCATGGCAGGACTGTACTTTGGCCATGGCTTAAGAGTCATTGGAAAAAATTAGTCAGAAAGTTTGGTGTTGGTAATCCACTTGCAAATAGAATTGTTGCTAGTGTTGGTAGTGTAATTGATGATAAACAGGAAAAAGATGTACGTAACTTTTTCAAAAGAAATCCATTGCCTGGCACAGAACGTGTTATAGAACAAACATTAGAAAGAGTTAGAATTAGATCAAACTTTTTGCGGCGTATTAAGGCAGAATTTGGATAAGAATGAATAAGAAAATTATTACCGTTGCGTCGATAATCGCGATAATAGCTGTAGTGTTGTCAGTCACAACTAATTCAACATTGGATGAATCTATAATATCTCAGACAATTTTTGTTGATGCAGTATATGAACCAGAAAACAAAATTGTTAAAATTACGTATAACGATAATTCTAAAAAAACAAACTTAACTACACTTGAGATTTTGGGTATGGAAGAAACATTCCATAAGGAATTTTCACAGAGCTCATTTGTTGAGACTGTTCAAATTAATTCTGAACCAAAGTATGGATGGTCCACTATCCCAGTTGTATTTTCTATAAATCACGATGAATTTGGTGATATTGGATTAAAAACTGAGATTTATGAGCAGGGTGAGTCAAAACCAAGGATAATCTATAGCAAAATCTAGCAACCAGCAGATCTATATATAATAATTATCTAAATTTTTCAAATGGCAAAGGAGCTTGATCAATGGTGGAAAGGTCTTGGAGAAGACCTTGAAGATGACATTGAGGCAAACTCTTGAGTGTGTATTATTAGTGTAACCTAAAGGTGAAAGATAACCAATATTTATCGCAGAAACAAAAGATAATTGTACTTGGACATAATTTCTGATTTAAAAAAGTCAAAGCGTGGAGCAATAGCAAAAGCAATATCAATTTTTGAAAATGATGAAAAGGAATCAAGAAAATTAATTAAAAAAATATTCAAGACGTCAGGAAAATCTATAGTTATTGGTATAACCGGCCCAGCTGGTGCGGGAAAATCATCATTGATTGATAAAATCTCAACCAAATTGAAAAAGTCTGGCTTGAAGCCAGCGGTTTTAGCAATTGATCCAACAAGCCACGTATCTGGTGGTGCAATACTTGGTGATAGAGTACGGATGACAGAATCAACTGATTCTGGAACATACATCAGAAGTATGGCATCACGAGGTGCAACTGGTGCAATTTCAAGATCTATACGAAATAGTATACGTGTTTTAGAATATGCTGGTTTTGATCCAATAATTATTGAAAGTGTAGGAGCAGGGCAGACCGAAATTGAAATTTCTAACATAGCTGACATTACAGTAGTAGTATTCAATCCGCATACAGGAGATAGTATTCAAACTATAAAGGCAGGAATTACTGAAATTGGCGACATTTATCTTGTACATAAAAGTGACCTTGAAGGCGCTTCACAATTATTTCAATCAGTTCAAGATTTTATTGGAACAGCAGAAAAAAATCCACTAATTCTTAAAGTATCATCAAAGACAGGTAAAGGGGTTACTGAATTTGTAACAGAATTAAAAAAGATTATACAAAAAAGAAAGAAAGAGAAAAAATTATCAGAGAAGCAAAGACTTTCCATAGAACTTGATGATATTATCTTAAATACCATTAACCAAAAAGTTGCAACAATGCTCCATTCAAATAAAACATATTCAGGTTATCTCAAAAAAGTCCAAGATAGGAAAATTGATCCGTTTGAAGCTGCAGAGAAAATATCTAACAGTATAATGAAGTGATTGTATGGCAAAGGAGAAAGTAAAACCTAAACAATTCGTAACTGATTCTAATATCTCAGTTAAACCATTTTATAGTAAATCAAAAAATTCAACGGAAAGTCCTGGAGAATATCCATTTACACGTGGAATCCATTCAGGGATGTATCGTGATAGACTTTGGACAATGCGTCAGTATTCTGGCTTTGGTGATGCTGTACAATCAAACAAACGTTACAAATTCATGCTAGATAGTGGTCAAACTGGACTTTCAATGGCTTTTGATCTACCTACACAAATTGGTCATGATCCTGATTCAGCACATGCGGAAGGTGAGGTTGGAAAGGTTGGTGTATCGATTGCATCACTCAAAGATATGCAAACTGCATTCAATGGAATTAATTTAGGAAAGGTTTCAACATCCATGACAATTAATGCAACAGCATCAACACTTCTTGCATATTATATTGCTGTAGGGAAATCACAGGGAATTTCAAGCAAGGAACTCAGGGGTACAACTCAAAACGATATATTGAAAGAATATGTAGCACGGAATACCTACATCTATCCCCCACAACCATCTATGAGAATAATTGGTGATATGATTGGTTACTGTGCAAAAAATGTACCACAGTGGTACCCAATCTCAATTTCTGGTTATCATATGCGTGAAGCTGGTGCTACAGCTGTACAAGAAATTGCATTTACAATTGCAAATGGAATTGAATATATTCAAACATGTATTGACCGTGGATTAAAAATTGATGATTTTGCACCAAGACTGTCATTTTTCTTTTGCTGCACTATAGAATTTTTTGAAGAGATAGCAAAATTTAGAATTGCAAGAAAAGTATACGCAAAAATCCTAAAAGAAAGATTCCATGCAAAAAATCCTAAATCCTTACATCTTAGATTTCATACACAAACAAGTGGTGAATCATTAACAGCACAACAACCTGACAATAACATTGTACGTGTGGCAGTACAAGCGATGGCTGCTGTTCTTGGTGGAACACAGTCACTTCATACAAATTCAAAGGATGAGGCATTAGCACTTCCTTCACAAGAAGCTGCGAAGATTGCATTACGAACACAACAAATCATTGGATATGAAAGTGGGATAACAAAGACAGTAGATCCCATGGCTGGTTCTTATTACATTGAATCACTTTGTGATGAAATTGAAGAACAAGTATGGGATTATCTCAAAAAAATTGATAAGATGGGCGGAGCACTTAAGGCAATCGAGAAGGGATTTTTCCAATCAGAGATTAGACAAAATGCATATCGACTGAAGAAGGAAGTAGATGATAATGAGCGAATACTGGTTGGCGTAAACAAGTTTGATGAGAAATCTGAAAAGAAACATGATCTTTTACGGATAGATGATTCACTAGGAAGAAAACAGGAAAAGGCAATAAAACAAATAAGAAAATCACGCGATAATAAAAAAACTGATTATGCCTTGTCAAAAATGCAGAAGGCAGCGGAAACTGATGAGAATTTGATGCCATTTATTTTGGATGCAGTATTATCTTATGCAACAACTGGTGAAATTAGTAACACATTCAGAGAGGTTTTTGGTGAATATAGACCAAAGGAGGTATTCTAATGAAAATAAATCATGTTGCGATTGCTGTGGAAAATGTTGAAGATGCCGCTAAGGCATATCAGGACGCACTTGATGTAAAAGATATTGAATTTGAAACTGTAGAATCGGAGGGAGTTAAAGTAGCAATACTACATCTTGAAAATGCTAACATAGAACTCATGGAACCCACAAATGATTCAAGCCCGATAAAGAAGTTTTTAGAAAAACGTGGAAGCGGGTTACATCATATAGCTCTTGAAACACCGAACATAGAGGGTGAGGTATCTAGAATGGAAGGATGTGGAATACAATTCTTGGGAAAAATTAGGGATGGTTCAGCTGGAACCAAGGTGACATTCATTCATCCAAAGTCTATGAAGGGAGTTTTAACGGAGCTATGTTCTAATGGATAGTTGTGGTAGGGGTACAGAATACCGTCACGGGAAAACATATGAAGAATGCAAGCAGTTAGCTGAAGATTTTACTACTCAATTAAAGCCAAAGATTACTGAGGATGGTAAGTTATCCTGGTCAACGTTATTGGAAACTGTAAATCATGATGAGTTAGTATACAAGCTTACCCTGAAATATCTTAGGCGTGATGGTTACGATATAGGAAATCGTGACAGTCCAGAAATAAAAAAATTATAATGTTACATCATCTTCAGCAAATCCGATGAGGTAATTATCCCTATAATTTTGGAATTCTTTTCCACAAGAACGCAACCAGAAATTCTAGTTAATTGTGAGAGTGCATTTGCGGGAAATTTGAAATCAATCACAGGTGGTTTTGGATTCATCACATTTTTAATTTTAGTATCTTTGCGTTCCGTGTATTCATTAACAATATCAATAGTAACTAATCCTTTTAGATCATCATCATCAAAAATTGGTATCTGATCAATTGTCTTTTCATGCATTTTTTTTCCCGCATCACGGACTGTATTGCTAGGTGTCAACCTAACAATCTTTTCGCTGCAGATATCACCCGCAGTACGTGTTGATGTTTGACCCTCGAGCTTTGCCAGGCTTTCAAAAATTCTTTTTGCAGTATTGTATGATGGCTTGCATCTTCCTGATTCAATTTGGTTTATCATTGATGTACTGACACCAGTCATGGCAGCCAACTTTTTTTGTGTCATGTTAAGCTTTTTCCTTTCTTCCTTTATTGTTTCTAAGCTGGGTAGCATAATTAGCCACTAAACTTTCATTATAAAAATTTTAGTATTACTTAACAGTATTATTTTTTTGATTTTTTAGTTTTCTTTTGTTCAATAACAGCTTGTGCGGCTGCAAGTATTGCTATAGGAATTCTATGTGGCGATGCACTAACATAGGAGACGCCGGCAGAATGGCAGAATTTAATTGAGTTAGGATCTCCTCCATGTTCACCGCATATTCCTATTTCCAAATCCTTTTTGATGTCTCTCCCCTGTTTAATTCCGATTCCCATTAGATGGCCTACTCCATTAACATCGATAGATTGGAATGGACTAGTCTCTAAGAGTTCTTTTTCCATATATTCCGGAAGGAATTTTCCTTCCGCATCTTCTCTACTAAAACTAAAGACTGCCTGCGTTAGATCATTTGTTCCAAAGCTGAAAAATTCTGCTGTGTTTGCTAATTCATCTGATGTAAGGCATGCGCGAACCACTTCTAACATTGTTCCAAAGTTTATTTTGAATTTCATGTTATATTTTTTCTGCATTTGTTTTTTGACATCGTCATAAATTGATTTTATATAATTTAATTCTGCTAAACTTCCTACCTGTGGAATCATTATCTGTGGTTTTGCATTAACCTTAGTTTTTGCAAGTTGTGCTGCAGCTTCAAACACTGCAGTAATTTGCATTTTGTATATCTCTGGGTATGTAATTGCGACTCTTACCCCTCTATGTCCCATCATCGGGTTAATTTCAGCTAGTTCACGTGCTCTATCTAAAACCCGTTTAGTCTTTTCACTGTTATCGTTTTCCTTATTCATTTTTTGCTTCAATTCTTCAGGATTTGGTAAAAATTCGTGTAATGGTGGGTCTAGCAGTCTGATTGTGACTTTGTATCCTTCCATTTCCTTTAGAATTTCTATGAAATCACTTTTCTGTAATTCTTGTAATTTTTTGAGTACTTGGTTTCTTTCTTCTGCTGATTTAGTCATAATCATTTCAACAAACAGTCCAATTCTGCCTGCCTCGTTAAACATTCTCTCTGTTCTACAAAGTCCAATTCCTTTTGCTCCATATTGCCTTGCAAGTTTAGCTGCATCAGGTGTATCTGCATTTGCACGAATTCCTAATTGCTTCACATTTTGTGCCCAGCTAAGAATTGTTTGAAAATCCTTAGTGACTTTGGGTTCGACAGTTGGTACTTCTCCAATGAATATGGTGCCTATACTACCGTCAATTGAAATCATGTCATTTTCTTTCACTGTAATTCCATTTGCACTGCATGTACTGTTATCATAATCAATTTTCAATTCTGCACATCCTACAATACATGGTTTACCCATCCCTCTTGATACGATTGCAGCATGTGATGATTTGCCTCCAAGGCTTGTTAGAATTCCCTCTGCTGCAAAAAATGCTGGAACGTCTTCTGGTTTTGTTTCTTTTCTAACTAAAATGACCTTTTTTCCTGCCTCTCCTAATTCTATTGCCCTTTTTACATCAAAAATTGCAATTCCACTAGCAGCCCCTGGAGACGCTGCAATTCCTTTTGCCAATTGTTTATGTTCTTTAATCCTTGATTCATCCATTGTTCGATGTAGTAATGCTTCAAGCTGTTGGGCTGGAATTCTAGTTAGTGCCCTATTTTTATCAATTAACTTTTCTTTTACCATATCTACTGAGGTTTTTACAAGTGCGCCTGCACTCATTTTTGCAGTTCTTGTTTGTAATAGATAGAATTTTCCTTGCTCAATTGTAAACTCTATGTCTTGTGGTTCTCTGAAATGTTTCTCTAATTTTGCACATGCATTACTTAGTTCTTTGTGGGATTTTGGCATTTCTTTTTTTAATAACTCGACATTTTTTCCGGTTCTAACTCCAGCAACAACGTCTTCTCCTTGTGCATTAGTAAGGTACTCTCCTTCAATTTCTCGTTTACCATTATGTCCGTTTCTTGTAAAAACCACTCCTGTTGCACTATCATCTCCCATGTTTCCAAATACCATTGTTACAACATTTACTGCTGTTCCATTTGCAATGTCTTTTGTGATTCCATTTTTCTCTCTATAAACGACTGCCCTTTCTCCCATCCAGCTTTTGAATACTGCCTCAATTGCTAATCTTAATTGCTCGTTAGGTGTATCTGGGAATTTTCTTTTTGTATGTTCTTCACAAATTTTCTTATATTCTACAACAATTTTCTTGAGCGATTCTACGTTTAGTTTGCTATCGTCAGTCACGCCTTGTTTGCTTTTTGCAGAATCTAAAACATGATCAAATTTCTCATCATTTACTCCAAATACAACTTTTCCAAA